>Ga0105237_10000028_pt1 | contig 201366 bp, 141 predicted proteins | sample KBSC24metaG_FD_81520 | JGI IMG/M metagenome (GOLD analysis project Ga0105237, IMG submission 81520) | Corn rhizosphere microbial communities from Kellogg Biological Station, Michigan, USA - KBS C2-4 metaG | ecosystem: Host-associated > Plants > Roots > Rhizosphere > Soil | place: Michigan...
TAGCTCAACTTACACCATACAGCCCTCTCCGGATGGCCCATATCTGCTCCCATATATCCCTATATGCAAAAAGAGGGTGTCTCAACTTTTGAGACACCCTCTTTTTTTACACTATCAATTGATCACCACGTTATACTATGGCAAACCCTATCGACATCTGAGTGTATGGCAGATCGAGATTGTTATTATAAATGGTCCTCTCGTAAGGCTGCAATACCAGCACATACCCGCATTTTGCCATAGCGCTGGTATCCATACTCCACGCTTCATTGGCAAACCCGCCGAACAAAAGGGAGGTCGTACTCCTCACGAGCGTACCACTCTGCGGCGTAATGACCCCGCCGGAAGAAAGGATAGCCTTGGAATTATTCGGCAGCACATACAACTCGGCAAAACCAAAATATTCGTGCAGCGACTTGAACCGTCCGGTAAACGCCGTCCCGGCCCCCGCACTGATACAACCTCCCGCTCCGTCGAAGATCATGTCTACGTCATAAGCCCCGCTGAGCGTCGCACCCCCACTCATATAATTGTGGAAAGCGGTATTCGCCGTATATAAATGATTGTTGACACGGATATTCACGGCAGCCGTTCTCACATACGTAAGATGTGAGTGATCGGTTGTGTACAACACCCGTATAAAATAGCTGCCCTGGATACCCGCAGGTAACGTATGCCACGTCGCCAGCATAGCCTCATACTCGTCGATAACATTTCCGCCGGTAAAATTCTCCAGGTAGGTGAACCAGCCATCAGTAGTGGTCTGGGTAACCACATTATCATAATACCCCGTACCCGGATTGTACAGATGGAACACCTGGGACAAGGTCACAGGCGTCCAGTCCGCATCATTCGGCGAATCGAACGAACAGAACTCTACCCGGTAGTCCACCGTACCCGGCACACCGGCATTGTCAAATCGTCCGGCGATGCGGATGTCCTGACCCCAGGGCCGGTTATTGTAAGCCGATATGACCGAACTGGCAAAACCATACCCATTGCTGATCTGGTTCAAAGGCACCTGCCCAATATCGTGATAATGGAAACCGACATTCCCACCCACCTGCAGCTTACGCAGCAATACCTTGACATCCTTCCGGTTGCCCCAGTAATGGAGATCGTTGGGATCCATTGTGGACGGCGCGATGTTCCAGGAAAGAACCGCCCGTATGCCAATGACGTTTTGTATCTGGCAAGCCCGCAGATGATCGGCCACACTCAGCGGAAGACTTACACAATAATATAAACCGTCGGTACTGAGCCCGGCAATATCGTGTACGGTCACTTGCGCCGTCCCCAGATAGGATTCAAAACTACCGTTGTTGTCCCAGTCTGCCCAGAATGCAACATACTCCACCGAACCCGCTGTACAAAGCGACCCACTATAACCCGCCTGTTTTTTGACATGGATCACCGCCCCCAAAGTATCCTTATCGGAATTCAACCCCACACAGGTCAGCTCTTCAAAATCCGTATTCCCCTGGGACTGTAACAGAAAGTCCGCCAGCGAAGCCCAATCGAAATTGGCTTTCTGGAAAAGACTGGCATTGAAATCGGACTGGGCGATGGCTGGCTTTACCGCCGGCTTCAGACTCGGATAGACCACATCGTACAAACTGCGGTGGGCAGGTATCTTCAGCTCGGTATAGGTCTTTTGCAATTGCTCGAAACCTGCCACATTATTGGCTGCCACGGGCAACGGCTTTTCCAGGTCGAACTGTTTCAGCAGCGGCTGGTCAAGGGCGATCTTGTTCACTTCCAGCAGGTCCTTTAACAACCACAGCCGCGGCCGCAACTGTATCTGCACCTCCCTGGAATTGCCATACACGATGGTTTGGTTGGGATCGGTGGTCGGTACCGCATTCCAGGAAAGAATGGCCTTCACCTTCGGCAGGACAGGACTCACACAGATCCTCCTGTAGACAGCATCATTCAGGTTGACATAGGCCATATAGCTCAAGGGATGATGCACCCCCGGACCCGGAGGCGTATCGGAGATGTCATATACATTAAAACTGGCCAGTCCGGCATCGACATACCCGCTTCCCCAGTCCACAAAGAAGCGGACATATTCAACAGAACCAAAAGTGCAAAGACTTCCGGAATAGCCGGTCGTCTGCTTGATGGAAACAATAGCTTCCAGTCTGGATTGCGAGGGGTTAAAACCAACACAGTTTAATTCCTCCCACGAAGTATTTCCTTTTTGATCAGCCGCCACCGGCAGCGCCGCGATCTGGTTTAACAGAAATAGCTTCCTTGTCCGCAATAGCGGATCTTCACGCTGTACATCAATCTTTGACATAACGGGTTTAGTTTACAATTTTGTAAAAAATAGATTAAAGGCAATGGTGGTTGATCGATCGATCGTTCAGGAAGATGCAGGAAGTATGTAGAAGAGTCAATACAAACCTAGGCCGAAATTATCAATCCGGCAATACTCTTTTGTGGTAGCCCCTATTTGCGTTATTTTTTATACTGTCATGAACATATGCCGGCTCACCGCTTCACGCGCAACACATGCGTACCCGCATCCAGCTCGAGCGTTCGCCCGGGAATACCCGGCACCTCCAACGTCGCCGTCGCCCCCGGCGGCACCACCGCCGTATATACCAACACCCCATCCTCCGTCTTCCAGGACGAAACGATCCTCCCATAAGGACTATCATGCGTCGCCTCAAAAGCAGCCAACCCGGGAACAAAATGCGGCCGCAACAAAATATGCTTAAACCCCGGCCTCGCCGCATCCGGCAAGATCCCCCCGATGCCCTTGAATATCCAGGCGCCGATCTCCCCGAACATAATATGATTCATCGAAATATCGCTCTTGGCATCTATAGGCCAGTTCTCATATAAGGTCGTCGCCCCGTTGACGATCCACCAACCCCATGAAGGATAGGTCTTCTGCGTGGCGACAGTATACGCCAGATCCGCATACCCATTCTCGCTCAACGCACTCAGCAACGCTTTCGTCCCCAGCAACCCCACATTCAAATGATTGCTGTCCGCCCGTACCCGCTTTGCCAGACTGGCCGCCACCACAGCCTTCATCCCGGCAGGCACAAGCCCCCAATACAAAGGCATGCTCAACTCGGTTTGCAGACCGCTCCCGTACAACCCCGTAGCCCTATTTAAATACTTATTGTTAAACGCCCGCTTTATCTTTTCCGTCAGCGCCTGGTATTTCTTCTCATCATCGCTTCTCCCCAACAAACCCGCCGCCTTCGCCAATATCGACGCATCGGTATAGAAGAACACCGACGAAGTGAACTCCACCGGCGGCTTGGACGTCACCGGTATCCAATCCCCAAGCCCCCAATCTGTCAACCCGGAAGGACTCAACTGATCGATATGATCGACATATCGTTTGATATTGTCATAACAATCCGCCAGCAACTTTTTATCGCCGTAAAAAAGATAGATATTCCAGGGAATGATAGCAATGGTGCTGGTCCAATCCGGACCATTCCCCCATTCATATCCCCATCCATCGGTCGGCACTATCGACGGCAACACGCCATTTGGCTGTTGCTCATCCCGGTGATCCGCCAGCCATTTCTCATAGACGGTGATCCCGTCAAAATTATAAAGCCCCGTCTCTACCGCAATATGCGCATCACCCGTCCAGCCATTCTTCTCGCGCTGCGGACAATCCGTAGGATACCCGAACAAATTCGACAGGTAAGAATTATTGGTCGCCGCCCAAAGCTTGTCCACTAAAGGATCCGAACTGCGCACCGACCCAACCGCCCGCACATCACTATGCATGAACCACCCCGCCAGGCTCTCTTTCACCAAACGTACATCCGGGGACGAAGAAACCACCTCCACATATTGAAACCCCTTATAATTGAACCGCGGAATAAAATTCTCCTCTCCCCTCCCATCCAATATATATATATCTGTCTGGAAGGGATCGCTCTCATCCTTCGGCCGGTAATGCACCGAAATATTGCTCTGATCCACCCGCCCATCCGGATATAGCCGCTCCCCATGTTTAAGCCGCAGTCTTGTTCCTGCCGGCCCACTCACCCGAAGCTCACTCACTCCGGCAATATTCCTCCCGAGATCATACACCCAGGTCGTATCATTGATCCGCTTCAGCGACACCGGCAATACCTCTTCCACATTACGGATAGGAGGCAGCGCCTGCGCCACTACCTGCCCCGAAGGGGCCGAACGAAAGATCACCTCTTTCCAGGCACTGTCATTAAAACCCGCTGTATTCCAGCCCCGCTGCTCCAGCCGGTGATCCACATGCTCTCCCGTATAAATGCTGTTAAAAACCACCGGGCTTAACGCCGTCTTCCAACCTTTACCCGTTGAGATCGTTTCTACAGTGCCGTCGGTGTACGTGATCCGGATATCCATACAAAAACACGGTCTCGCTCTCCACGGCGCCTCATGAAAATACCACACCGCCGTCGACTGAAGATTATACCAGCCATTCCCCAACAACACACCGGCAACATTCTCCCCCGCCCGGATACTGGAAGTAATATCATAGGTCACATAAAGATTTCGCCGGTCATAACGCGTATACATAGGGTCCATTCGGTGATCACCCACCCGGACGCCATTCAGATACAGCTCATATAGACCCGCCGCCGCAATATAGACCCGCGCCGAAAGAATTTTTTTTGTCGTCTGAAACCCCTTCCGGAAATAAGGCGCCGCCCCGGTCCGGATGTCCCGGCTATCACTGATCCACGCCCCGCGCCAGTTGCCCATCCCCATCATCCCCGTCTCGAAACTGGCCACCCGCGCCAGCGCCGCCCTCTTCCCATCCTTATCCCATACATCCACCCGCCAGTAATATTTTGTAAAAGGCCGCAACTTCTGCCCGGAATACGTCACCAGTTGCGCCGCCGAAACCTGCCGGCCCGAACTCCACCAATCCGCACGCCCCGCATCACCCCTCACTACCGTCAACGAATCGGCACTCACCACCACAGCATACGCAGCCTGCCCCGCCCCCGCACGTCCATCTTCCAACCGCCACGAAAGCCGCGGCTGCGCCACATCTATACCCAACGGATTTTCTAAATATTCACACCGCAGCCCCACCGGTCTGCAATCCTGAGCCCTGGCTCCGGCAACAAAAAATAATAAGAGGATAGTTATTCGAATATGCATCGTCAAAAATAAGGTTTTCAATTATTCTTCCTATATTAGCCCCGCCAAAACCGATACTACTTCCTACCGACAGACTACTAACGATAATTCGTTTATTCAGTTTCACTGCATTAAACTTATCGATTATGAGATTGTCTGCCATCAAACCAACAACTCTGGCCGTACAAGGCCTGCTGATCCTCCTGTTCTTCATTTCCAATCCCGTAAACACCAGCGCCCAGGCGCCATCCATCACCGGCCAGCCATCCAATGCCACCATCTGCCCGGGCAGCAACACCACGTTCTCGGTAACAGCCAGCAATGCCACCGGTTACCAGTGGCAGCTCAACAGCGGCAGCGGCTTTAGCGATATCAGCAATGGAGGCGTATATTCCGGCGCCACGACGGCCACTCTTACCATCACCGGCGCCACAGCCGGTATGACCGGTTATCAGTACCAGTGCGTCGTATCCGGCTCCACCCTCCCTAATGCGACCTCCAATACGGCCACGCTCACCGTCAACAATCGATGGGTGGGGAACATCAATCCCGCATGGAGCCTCGGCGCTAACTGGGCTTGCGGTACACTACCTACCGCTACGACGGATGTGGTCATCAACAGCGGAACAACATTTCCGCCGTTGATAAATATCACAACCGCCACATGCAATAATCTTACCATCGCCTCCGGTGCTACGCTTGCTTTTTCCGGCTCTACAAATGTGCTGACTGTAAAAGGCAATATCACCAACTCCGGCACCTTCAACGCCAGTGCTGGTAAGCTGGTCCTTTCCGGCAGTTCCCAGACTATTCCCGCTATCGCCGTGAAAAATCTTCAGTTGAACGGCTCAGGTACAAAAACACTATCCGGCGCAGCATCCGTCAGCGGCATCCTGACCTTCACAAACGGTTATCTTGCGTTAGGCAACAACACGCTTACTCTTGGTGCCGCTGCTACCACTTCCGGCAGCAGCTCTTCCTCTTTTATCATTACCGATGGCACCGGCGCACTAGCCATCTCGAATATCGGTACAGGCGGGAGGACAGGCGCCATAACCTTCCCGGTAGGCAATTCCAGCTCATCTTATACCCCCGTCACGATCACTAATTCAGGTACCGCAGATGTATTTGGCGCAAGGGTGATCTCCGGGGTCTACAACGCATACAATACTTCCGATGTGCCCACCGGCGCCGCACAAACCACCTATAATGTAAACAAGACATGGCTGATCACCGAAGGGACGGCCGGTGGCAGCAATGCTAACATCACCTTTCAATGGAACGGCGCTGATGAACAAACCAGTTTTGACAGAACAAATTGTTTTATCGGGCACTATACCAGTAACACATGGAACCCCGGGTCCACCCAGGCGGCTTCCGGATCCGACCCTTATACCCTTTCCGTATCCGGCATCACCTCCTTTTCCCCGTTTGGCATAGGTAGCGCAGGTAGTATTTTGCCCCTCACCCTACGTTCTTTCACCGGCCGGATGATACCCGACGGCGCCCGGCTGCAATGGCAAACGGACAACGAACAGCATCTCGCTTATTTCGACATCGAGCGCAGCAACGACGGCAGCAGCTATGCCTTTGCCGGCAGAACCCCCGCTTTCAACCAGCCCGGCATTCATGATTATTCCTTCACGGACAAGATAACGGTATCCCCCGTACTCTATTACCGGCTGAAACAAGCGGATATGGATGGCCGTTTCACGTATTCCCCGGTCGTACGTTTATCTTCCGATAATACGCAGGAAAAAATTGCGGTACTGGCTCCTAACCCTTTCAGGAATACCGCCAATCTGAAACTCTCCCTGATCGCACCACAACAGATAAATTTCACCATCATCGATAATACCGGCAAGGGCATCCGGAAAGGACAGTGGTCCTTGCCTGCAGGTAATACAGTGCTGCCGATCAGCCTCGAAGGCCTGGCCCCGGGATTGTATTATCTTGAACTCAACGGACCCGGCTTTCATCAACTGATACCAATGGCGAAACAATAAAAGCTTGCGATATACTATCCTTTAACGCCTTAAATAAGGCGTAGCCGATCGCTTTATGTCCTTCCTGGGAAGTATGGCCGTTGAGCTCACCAAAACTATATTCATGCTTATGTATTACCTGCAATGGAAGGTAATTGACGCCATATTTTGCAAAAATCTCCTTTTCCCCTTGCGGATCATCTACAGCATAGGTAGTAAAGATTAACAGCTTTGTGTTTCGCCTTGACAATATTTCACTCAAGTCCCCGAGTACCTGCATGGACGCTTCGTCCGAATATACTGTTGGCTTATATTGGTATTTTGGCCAGAATATCACATGCCGGGCATAGCATTCTACTTTATTCCCGTTTACAAACAGCCGCTCGGCGCACCATTGCCAGAATTTGCTCTTTGGCTTTTGGTATTGCTCCAGGTAACTTTTGACCATCCACCTGTATATATACGAATAGTCGTATAAACGGATCCGGAGATCTTTATGAGCTAATTCGTTATCGATATAGGCCTTGGCGTCATTCAGGTTTCTTTGACTCGTATCCTTGTATTTTATCAGGATGCCTTTATAGGTAGTCCTATATTCCCGGTAATCTTCCAGGGGGAATTCAAGGTTTTTAAAAAGTATTAAGTCGGGTTCGTATTCGGCACATGGGCCTTTTAAGAATTCGACATTCCTAATACTTCTGCCATGACCGTCGATCGCCAGGTTGAGTATTTCTACTTTATACCCGTTCTTTTTTAAAAGATCCTCCGCTACATTTATATAGTTTAATGGACCGTCCGTATACAACCCTGCTTCATCTGAGGCACCCACCACCGCAATGCGATATATTCCTTTTGTTTTTTTTGTAGTAAACTCTGCTCCGGCAAAGCCATGGCTATTTATCTTGTATGGTCTGTCGAAAGCAGCATTGTATGAATTTCCTGTTGAATTGGCCTTGTACCTGTATCCTAAGACTGTATCGGGCTGGTATTGACAGGGTCCCCATTTCTGCAGCTTATATGAAATTGTCAGTCGAAGAGTGATTTCTATTACTACAATAATTCCGATCAGGATCAGGCCAAATTTAAAAAAGCCTTTCGCAATGCGCATAAGCAATGTTATTTGCAGAGTAAGGTATTAAACAAATTGCGAAACTTCATCTTAATTGCGGAGTTTTACCGATAAATTATTAGCATATGCAAGACAGTTACCACAGCTTCGCGGCAATAATAAGTACTTAAACGCCATAACTTGTGATATACCAGACAGCAACAGATGAAGATAATTTTTTTGCTTTCAGCAATACCCGATAAACCGCCCTTCCTCCCCAATGCTGCCAAACCCCTTCTTCCTCCGGTAACCCAAACCCCACCTTCTCCACACTCGCCTCCCACATGCCCGCATCATAGGTCAACCCCACTTTCTGCCCCGCATCCGTCGTAAACAGGACCACCCCCGCCTTACCAATATCCACCGGACAAACGGTCATAAAAGATTGCGTCAGACTTTGTAAAGGCGCCCGCATGGTATAACTATCCGTGATCGTAACCCCCTTTTCTTCCATCCGGACCACACGCCTCAACTCTCCGATCCCCGCCTCCGCAGGATAAGCCTTCCCGATATCCATCGTCAACGCGCCGTTAGAAAGATAACGAACATCGGCCGCAGCAAAAGCCGCCCCCTCTTTCTGCTGAAACCCATTGACGACAGGCAGGTTATGATAAGCAGAAGTATTAAACCAAAGATCATAACGATGGGAAGAAAAGGTCCGGGAAGTATAGGTGCCGGAACCCACATCAACGATCACCGGCTGCCCCCCCGAATAAACCACAAAGTCACCCACATCATTGTGATTGTGGCTCTCTCCATTGTTGCCGCCATGCGCCGCTACAAACAGCCCCTGCGCATTACGGGCGACCATCAGTTGTATATCGCCAAACCAAACATTTTTTACCACAGGTTCAGCCGGCGGATGGACAGCACAGTCACTTTGCGCCAAAAGATCGTACAGACTCCTGGTCCGGTGGAAATGCTCATAGGATACAGCGCCGGATGGATACGTATGCATTATCCAACTCCCGAACCCCTCCATGACCGTATCCCCCATATCCCTGCCAAAACGATAGATCATCGTGCCATCTGGAACCAGCTGCGGAGCCGCATCCGCTACATTGATAAAATATTTACCAGCGATGTGGGTCTTGTAGATATAGGCCCCCATCTTTTGCACCAGCGGCTGACGATAGATATTGATCTTTCCGCCCGTGGCATCATACAACAGGTTAAGTATGTCGAATACACATGCCCCCGCCGCCGTCCAATAAGTCGGCCCCTCCTCACATCCTCCATCCTCTCCCAGCCCATCCAGATACAGGTCCGTATAATGCATGGCCAATGACACCGCCTGCGCCCGCGCAGCAGCATCTTTTTCTAATAAAAGAGCCGCCGTACAATAGTTGGACATCACCCAGGGCGCCCAGTTGTTTAGCTTTACATCGGTACGCCCTCCGCCCAGATAACCATATTTCGCCGTCTTCAGGGGTTCCAGCACCCGCCGGTTCACCTCATAATAGATCCTGGGCCGTATCAGCGGCGATATCTTTTGCAACTGCACACCAGCGAAATAATCCGTCCATGCAAGTATTGCTGCTGTCTCCGCCGAGAACAGGTCGACAGTAGGCTCCTCCACATCGGGCAACCCGGAACCCGCCTTCTGTACCCCAACATGCGCCGGCAGCCCCCAATAGGTCTCCTCACAAATGGACCACAATCCATCCAATATCTTATCGGTAAAACGCCCCTTCCCTTCTACCGCTTCCGCCAACACCAGACTCCACAGAATATTTCGTCTTCCGAAGGAGGCTTCTTCATAATTTACGCGGTTACCCGTGCGGACATACTCCAGAAAAAGAGAGGCAGGGATGGGACGAAACTCGAACCCTAATGCCTTCTCGCCGCCGGCTATGATCCGCTGCAGCATAGAGTCAGGGAGCGCCGCCTTCCACCCCGCCGGCGTTTGCGGAAAAGGCTTCCAGCTCTCACGGGAAACCAATATCGACCCCACTTGTGCTGTATAAGGCTGAAGGAGATGACGGGAAGTGACCTGCGCCTTCGCCGTTGCAGCGAACAACGCCATTCCCAAAAATATATACTTCATGAGACCGGAATGTTTCCGGGAAGTTACTACACAATCGCGCACAATCGGTTTTCGAGAACCTGAAAAAGGAAATGCCCCCCCGCCCCGCGCTAATAGCCGGGATTCTGCCCCAACCCCGGGTTGACCTGCACCTCCCGCGAAGGCACCGCATAGATCAGCTTATTCTCCGTCACATTATAAGACTGCGGCAACAAATAGGGCAGCGTTTGTTTTTGTATGATCCCATACGCCGTCATCACCGAAATGGCCTTCCCGGTGCGAACCAGGTCAAACCAACGCTTATTCTCAAACGCCAGTTCTATCCTCCTCTCATGCGCAATGGTATCACGCAGCGCCGACTGATCTGTTACATTCGACGGCGTCAACCCGGCCCGCTGCCGCACCTGGTTCAGAAAAGGCAAAGCCGCACCCGGCTGCCCCTGCTCATTCAGCGACTCCGCCAGCATCAGCAACGCATCTGCATACCTGTATACCGGCCAGTCATCATCGGTATTATAAATAAGAGCCGTTTTCAATGGAAGATGAAACTGCTTTTTTACGAACCGTTTGTATAATTCTCCGCCCTCAGCCACCGTGTCCGCATCCAGGATACTGATCACACCGTCAGGCTGAAAATCGGTCTGGTCATCCAGCTTGCCTTTTACCACTCCAATGCTCGCATCCAGGCGGCTATCCCCTTTCTCATAACTGTGAAGTATATCATCCGTAGGCGTATTCCACCCGCCTGCCGTATTGTTATACTGCGCACCCAGGATATTGGTCGTATTGGGCGTCACCGGAATGAAATCATAAATGAACTGGCTGGCCTGTCCATCGGTGCCGGTCTTATACTGCACTTCAAAAATGGACTCCTTGCTGTTCTTGTTCGCCGGATCGAACACATCCGCATATTTGGGGAGCAGACTATATCCCATTTGAGTCACCGACTGGAACAAAGGCGTCGCCTTGTCGTATTGATGCAGGGTCAGATAGACCATCCCCAGTTCGGTAGATGCCATCCCTTTCGTGACCCTCCCCGACTGAGGAAAGACAGGCGGAGAAAGTTTCGATACCGCATCGGTCAGGTCGGAAACGATCTGCGCATATACCGTATCCACCGGACTTCTGTTGACGATCGCGCTTTTCGGATCCGTTACAGCATGCAGGTACAAAGGCAGTGCGCCAAAACAACGCACCAGCTCGAAATAATAATGCGCTCTCAATGCCTTAGCCTCGCCGATGATCTGATTTTTTACACTGTCGGTCATATCATCCGGCGGAGTCGCCATTTTGTCCAGCACAACATCCGTTCGTTGAATACCCATAAAGTCAGCCTGCCATAACGCCAATATCGTAGGATTAGCCGAGTTATCCAGAAAGTCCGACAGCTGCTCGCTGGTAGCGCCGCCCCGGTCCTTCTGGTTATAGTCGTAATGCGTATTGTCGGAACGCATTTCCTCCATATAAAAGGCGACATTGGCCGCATCCCGCAGCGGCCCGTAGGCGCCCGCCAATGCCTCCTGGAAATCAGCCGTCGTTTTAAAGAAATTCCCTTCATTCACCTGCCCTTGCGGATAACGCGTGACAAAATCTTTTTTACAGGCGCCGAGCACCAGCCCGCTGCATATCAAAAAATAAGGTATATACTTCATAAAAAAGCCTCTTTATAGATCAAAAGTTAACATTCGCCCCGATCATGAATACTCTTGGCACCGGATAGGAACCGCCATCCAGGCCAGCCTGGGTCTGCGCATCTTTGGTATCATTCACCTCCGGATTCTGACCTGGATATTTTGTGAACATAAAGGCATTCTGAACACTGCCATATACCCTTACGCCTTTTATATATCGCAGCATCTTCTGGCCAAATGTATACCCCAGCGTTATGTTCTTCACCGCAAGAAAATCACCGCTGAAAACCCAGTTGGTGTTGACAGTACGGTACAGCTCCGTAGTGTTCGCCAGCGTTCTGGGCACTTTGCCATTGCCCGGATCTGACTCGCTTCGCCAGCGGTATTGCATTCCCTTTTCTACATTGAAGACACCGTCCAGGTTTTGTATATTCTGCAGGTTTGTGTTGGCTATCTTATTACCTACCTGCCCCGCGATGACGACGCCAAGGTCAAACCCCTTCAACGTCACCGTATTGGTCATACCATAGATGAACTTGGGGTTCGTCCTGCCGATAAAGGTGCGGTCATTGATATTGATCGTATCGTCCCCATTGACATCCCGCATCCGGGCCGTACCAACAGCGGAAGTCGCTTCCTTGGGATATTTGTCAAAATCCGCCTGGTTCATATACAACCCGTCAAACACATACCCGTATAATTCGCCGATACGATGTCCGACAGCCGTCCGGTTATAATCACTATATTGATTGAAACCCCCGATCGGCGTTCCGTTAAGTAAGGAGACCACCCTGTTGTCGTTAAAAGAAATATTGAAATCCGTATTCCAGGTGAAATTCTTTCCTTTGATATTTTCCGTGCTCACCTGGATATCATGCCCCCATATCTTGAAGACGCCTTCATTATACCAGACGGATTCATACCCCGATGCATATGGCAGCGGCAACGGTGTTAACATACCTTCCGTCCGCTTGTGATAATAGTCATAGCTAATATTGATGCGGCCATGCAAAAGCGTTATTTCAGCGCCGATATCCAGTTGTTTGGAGGTTTCCCAGGTAAGGTCCGGATTGCCCAGGGTCGTGATCGCCTCACCCAGGGTGGTATTTCCATTGAATACATAATTGGTGGATCCGAGCAATGATACCCAGGTGTAGTTGCCAATGTTATTATTCCCCGTCAATCCATAACTGCCTTTAAACTTCAGAAAATTCAAGGCATCCCACTTGGGAAAGAATTTTTCTTCGCTGACCACCCATGCCGCCGAAACAGAAGGAAAGGTCCCGTATTTCTTATTCGCACCAAATCTCGAGCTGCCGTCATTACGGATAGTACCCGATATATAATATTTTTTCTTGTAATCATAGTTCACTCTCGCCAGGGCCGAGGCCAGGGTCCATTCCGTACTGTTCGTCAGCCCCGTAGTGGTCGTCGCTGCGTTGGCAAAAGGGGTTTCATCCGTAGCGAAACCCGTCCCCGTTATGCTACGCAGGCTCTGATAGAATTTCTGCGTGGAATATCCCGCCAGCACCTCCAAAGAATGGTTGCCAAATCTGGCGTTATAATTCAGCGTATTTTCATTCAGCCAGGAATAGGAATTATTCGAATTATTCTGCGACGTCGACTGCGCCGGCGGACGGGGAGGCACCTGCCCAAACATACCGAACTGGGTACCATAATACGCATTATAATCCTGGGTCAGTACGTTTCCGTTGATGGTCGACTTCGCATGCAAGCCCCTGATGATCTCCCAGTCTACGTAGAGATTGCCCAAAAAATGAAAATTGGTCTGGTCATTGTCCATGATCTTTGCCTGCTGCAGATAATTGGGCAGCTTGTACATCCCATACGAGGCGGTGGAAAGAATAAATTTACCATTCGCATCCATAGGCCGTATCAGTGGAGAACTAAGTTCCGCCCCCGCCACCACCTGACGATTACCATTCAAAGCCAATTGTCCCCCCCGTGTGTTATGGTCTATCTGATAGGTCGGCGCCAGGTTAAGCCCGATCTTGACCTTCTCTATCGGGCGATATTCTGCATTGGTACGGAAGGCAAACCTTTTTGTTCCCGTGTTGTATAAAACCCCGTCCTGGTTAAAATAGTTCAGCGTGGTGCTGGACGATATCTTATCCGTACCCACCGAAAGATTGACGGTATAATTCTCGATGGGCGCAGTACGAACCAGGGCCTTGTACCAATCCTCCCCCTTTCCATAACTATCGGGATTGGCATAATCCGCTGGCACGGTAGGCGTATTTGTTACCGGATTGACCCAGTTCTCGTATTTTATCTTGTCCTCATAAAAACCCTTCATATAGGTGGCGAACTCGTGCGCATTCATCAGGTCGGGATGCCCCCGCCCGGTGATGGCCTGCAATCCATAATAAACATTCGCGCTGACACTGGTCTTGCCGATCTTTGCCGTCCTGGTCGTAATGAGGATCACGCCATTGGACGCCCGGCTGCCGTAGAGAGACGTGGCAGCCGCATCTTTCAGGACGCTATAGGATTCTATCTCATCCGGATTGATAAGATTGATATCTCCCGTTCCCCCGGCGGCATCGCTGTTCAGCGGTTGTCCATCGACCACTACCAGCGGCTGGTTACCCGAACTCAAAGAGGCCGCCCCCCGAATGCGAAAGACAATGGATTGCCCCGGAACTCCACTGGTCTGCTGTATCTGTATACCGGCGATCTTTCCCTGTAACTTCTGCCCGAACTCCGTAGCAGTGATATCCTGAACATCACCCGCATCCACTTTTGTTACCGCACCGGTGATATCCCGCTTTAGTTGCTTGCCATAACTAACGGTCACCTGCTCGAGCGTGTTCTCCTCTTTTGTTAAGGTCAGGTTAATGGGTAATTTACTGTCGACATTTACTTCTGTCGTCTTGTAACCCACATGGCTAAAGACCAGCGTCTGCAAAGGGGCAACCACGATCGAAAAATTGCCCCCGCTATCGGTCTGCACCGCCCTGGTCGTTCCTTTGATGGAAATACTGGATCCCGACTGATCCGCACCAGCGCCCGACAACAGGATCTTTCCCGTGATCTTTAACCTGGTGCCGCCCGTATCGATCTTGCCCGTATCGACCACAGCCGACGGCTTCGTGGTATCCTGAGCGAGAGAATACGAACGCAGTACGGCAAAAAAACAGAAAAACAATAAGATGCGACATAGCCTTATAGGCATGGTGCTGCGGGCTGGTGTACAAATTGCCATAGACAGCCATTTGAGATTTAGTTAAAAACGAAGATGTTATATTCTCGATTTTGAAGGGAGCAGGGAAAGGCGAAGGAGAAGGGGAATAACATTCTGTTTACAAATACCTTGCCATTACAAAATATGGCACGAAGACAGACAGCGGTTCTGCCTACCCGCAAAGTAGAGGAGATTTTTCCACACTACTCACAATTTTGCCGCAAAATTTATAGCATTCGTTATCGTCCAGGTCCCGCTCACATAAGGTACCCCATCGGTAGGCCATAGACGAATGGAGAACTCCGGATTGATGTTTACGTTCAAGTCGTTGTTCGCCGCCGGTATCCGGTAAGAAACCAAATAGGCATTATTCAGCGTGAATAAAGGAAAATTGGGCAGCTTTTCCGGGTATTGGTAGACAAACGCGGTATCCGTTCTTTCCTCTGCATAATAAGGCGCAAATTGCCTGAACTCATACCGCAGGTTGGCAGGTATGCTCACCCTTGGGAAGATCTGCCCGGTCCTGGGATTGAAGGTTGCCCCATTCTTGTCGACGAACCGGATGATGATCTTGTTGGGGCCATCCGTTCGGACCGCAGTTACCGCATAAGCGGCCTGGGTAGTAAACACGGTCTCCTGGTTGGGCGCAGAGCTATTGGCGAACTGCCGGATCAGCTGGAAAGGGACAGCAGGCGTAAGCTGTATCTTCGCAATGCTTTTCACGGTTTTGGAACCTCTTATATTCTTCACCTCTACATCGAAGTCATAAGAGCCCGTATCCGCAAACACCGTAGCAGGGCTTAACTCCAGCCGGCCGCCTACAGGATTTACATTAAAAGGCTTGTATTTGGCCGTGCCTAATTTTTTCGCCAGCAGCCCCGGCGTCGAATCCTGTGGCGTCACTTCTCCCAAAAAGACGGGAATATCATATTCTTTTGTCAGCGCATCGGTGGACTTGCCCGTCACCGACGAACTCCGCAAAGCCACCAGGTTGACCGTGACGGGCATGCTGGAATTGTCTACCTGCAGGGGGGCCGAGGTCGTGACCCTGCCTTTTATACCCACAAAAGGATTGGACAGATAGAAGAATTTGTTGCCAAGATAACCCTGCGGAGGCTGTTTAGTGCAGGCAGCAAGGATCACCACTCCTGCACAGAAGGTAACAAGGATTGATTTCGTTATAACTTGCATAAAAAAGAATTAATAAGTGGAGAAATGCTAGAACCTGATGAATGTATGCGTATTAGCCAATACATGAAGAGTGGTGCCTCCATTGGACGTTTTTATACCCGTCGTCTGGCAAAGCACTCCCGTCGGGGCCACACCTGTCCCCGGTTTTCCAAAATACAACAGGTAGGTCGGATCCTTGGTCATGTTCGTATAAGGAGCAGCAGTCTGTAATTGACTGTAACATATCATGGGAATACCGGCTTTGCTGTTGATGGTCGGCAAGGTCATCGGCGGCGCATAGACCGTGGCGGTGGACAACTCGATCGTCTGATCGAACAAATACTGTCTTATGGAGTCGGCACTGATGTCCTTTACCAGGCTGTCGATGGTATAGACAGCCGAAGGATTGATATTCTGTCTGGCCGTCAATTTCAGGTTCATATACGCCAGAACCGAGAAATCCGTAAAGGCAAAAAAGGTCTTTGCATTATTGACCTCACTGCCCAATCCTAACTTGTTGATGATTGCGACGGTCGTATCGAACCCGTGAAATTGGTTGGCGCTGAGATAATCCATATTATTCAGAGGCGAGGTCGCAACATGCAGGCTTCCGCCGGAAAGATAATCCTTCTTGCATCCCGAACCCATAGTAGCCGCCGTCAAACAGAACACAACAAACAATCTGATTTTCATCGCTAAAATTTTATAATGATAAATTACATTTTATCTGCCCAATAAGGAGTCTGTGTCAGCAGCGGATTAAGAGAGATCAGTATCGGCTCCACCGGCCAGTAATATTTCCCCTGCGCGAAACTCGCCGCATCCATCCGGATCACCGTGCCCGACCCATTGAACTTTAGAATACCCGTTTTCCTGCCCAATCTTATCAGGTCATAATAACGATGGCCCTCCAGGAAAAGCTCTCTCCCTCTCTCGTCGATCACTCCTTCGAAAAGATTGGCATCAGCCACCGCGGTCGGCCCGAGATTGGCCCGGGCCCTCACTTCGTTGACGAGAGCCCTCGCATCTCCATACGCGCCCGTGGCCGCCAGCGCCTCAGCCTTCAGCAGCTTGATATCCGCCAGACGGAAGATCACGATATTGTTGACGCTCACCGGCAGCGTATTGTTGGCGCCGGTATAAACGATATTGGAATATTTGATACAGATAGGATCTACCGTCCCCCAGAAATCAAAACCGTTCCTGCGCCGCAGATCTACGCTGTCCGGTCCGTTAGGGAACAGCACCCCCAATGCGGGAGCGTCAAGCCCGAAAAGAGAAGTGCCTGTGCTGGTGATGGGTATATAGGGCGGCTTCAAAGTCCTGGCCGCTATAGGGTTTACAATATCTCCATACCCGGGAGTGATATAAGCTCCTTCAGTCGGCGTATTCTGCGAGATCTCGAAGATGCTCTCGGTGGAATTACCCTTGTACATGCCTATATATGCGGCCTTGCTGCTTTTGTCCACATAAGTATAACCGCCGTTGAGGATCACTGAGTCCGTCGCCGGGATCACCTTGTCATAGTCACCTTTCCACGCATAGATATGGGCAAGCAGCGCATAACAGGCGCCCTTGTTGGCTTTGATAGGCCGGTTGGCGTTGAAAGTTGGCGCCCAGTTGAGATATTTGACAGCCTCCTGTATATCCTTGATGCATTGATCCAGCACCTGGGCCTGCGCAGTACGCGTAACAGGCGCTACCGTAGCGGCATCCGCAGCTGTCTCGGTCACCAAAGGCACATCCCCCCAAACCCGCGCTATATAGAAATAGGTAAAAGCGCGCAGAAAATAAGCCTCCCCGATGAGGGAATTCTTAGCCCCCTGTTTGTCGGTGGAGGTGAATTTATCCGGACCGATAGGCGGAATGAACTTCACACACCTGTTCTCCTGGTCGATAGCACGGTAAAAATTATCCCACCTGCGCATCTTTATCAGTCCGCGGAATGTCTGCGAAGGCGCCACAAACGTGGAGAACTGGATACCGGTCAGCGAGGGATAATCCTCCCCATTGGGACGGACTACAAATTCATCCGTATTGAGATCGCCATAGTAATAATAAGCCATGCTCATTTCGTCGAGGGACGCTCGAAGCAAAGCATACGCCCCCGCAACGGCGCCCGTGGCATCCCCCTCGTTATTCCAGAAATTGGCATCCGTAGGCGCATTTATCGGCACCTTTTCGGTAAAGCTTTTGCTGCAGGAAGCCGTAACGGTCAGTACGAACAGCAGATAATAATAACAGAGATTTTTCTTTTTCATATCTTGAATTTGAAAAATTAGAATTGAACGTCAATGCCAAGTGTGAATTTCTTGGGTATGGGATAACCACTTCCGCTGGCAAAGCCATCCACACCAATATTCTCCGGATCGGGGAGATGCGCGCTGTAGAAAACACCTACATTATCCATCACGCTATAAAAACGGATGGACTTGATCTTTGCCTTTGTCGTAAAATTGTTGGCCGGCAGCGTATAGCTCAGATAGACATTCTTTATGCGGAAAAAACTGGCGTCTTCCACGAATAGGCTGCTCCGGATGGTCGTAGCGTCATTGGTGCTCAACAAATTTGCCCACTGCGCATTGTCACCCGGCGCATGCCAGAAGTTGAAATGGGTGACGTCAGCGGCAGGACCGGTAAAGGTGCCATACCCATTGACATTCCCCGCGGCCGCCAGCTCGTCGGACAAATAACCATTCCAGACCTTCCTGCCCGCGATGAAGGTAGTGAGCACCTGCAGGCTGAATGGCCCGTAGGTGAAGGAGTTGGTGATACCTCCATAAACCTTTGTATTCGGATCGCCCAGGTTCACCTGGTCATTGTCATCGATGATATAATCCCCGTTGAGATCTTTTTTGATGGGGTCTCCCGCCACATAACCGACATTGCCGAAACTAAGCCTGCGCCCCGTCAGCGGATCGACCGGCACATCCGAGGTCCGGGCATATACACCTTGATTCTGGAACACGCGAAACTCGTATAAAGGCTGACCGATCGTCAGTATCCGCGAGAGGAAAGAAGGCCCATAGGTGAAATCCTTATTCCCCGCAGGAAGTTTGGTCACGAAATTTTTATTATAGGCTACATTCAGCGTGGTCTGCCATTTCAGCTTGCTTTTTTCAGACAGGTTATTGGTGGTAAGAGTTAACTCCACCCCCTTGTTCACCAGGTCCACGTAGTTGTTCTGGGCCGACGTATAACCGGTGGTGATCTCTACAGGAACGGTGAAGATAAGGTCCTTGCTTGCCTTGTTATAAATATCCACCGTAAGATTGACCCTGTCTTTGAATAGATTCATATCGACGCCGATATTCGTCTGGGGAGCCTTTTCCCAGGTGATATTCGTGGCAGGCGCCGCCGCCGTATATGCAGGGGCTACCGCCGTAATACCATTATAGGAAATGACATTCCCGACGGTCGTACCGGAAACGTTCAGCTGCGAACCCGCATAGTTCATATTCGTGGTCAGCTGCCTGTACTGGGCATAATAGCTGCCCGGATCACGCCCGGTGACCCCATAGCTGGCCCGCAGTTTCAGGAAGGAAACGATCTTTTTGTAGGGTTGGAAAAAGTCTTCATCGGAAATATTCCATCTTCCGCTAATAGCCGGGAAAGTACCCCAGCGCGCGCTGGGCGCATAACGCGACGAGGCGTCCGTCCGGAAGCTCAGGTCGAGTCCATACCTGCCCTTGAACTCATAGCTGGCCCGCGTAAAATAGGAGACGCGGCTACGATCTTCATAATTCGTGGAGGCAGTAAGGTTAGGACCATTGGGCACGCCCGCAATGACACGGATGGCATCGAAAGGTATACCCAGCGCGGACGCATTGGTCGAATTGATCACCTGTTGTTCCGCCCCCTGCCCCGCCAGCAGGGTCAGGTTGTGCTCGCCCAGGGTCTTTGTCCAGGTCGCATAGTTCTCGATCTCCCAACGACGGGAATTGCTCTCGAACAGGATGGCATCGGACCGGCCATTCTGACTCGCGATGCTCTTGTCCCTGAGATAATCCCTGCGGGCAAACCCAAAGTTATAGGACAGCGAGCTCGTAAAGCTCACCGACGGCAGAACCTTCCAGATCATGCGCGTATTGCCGTTGAGACTGGTCGTTCGGTTATCATCCCATATTTTATCATTCTTCCCCTTGTAATTAGCCGCCGTAGCCGCATCTATCTGCCAGAAGGAGGAAGGGAACCCCTGGATGCTGTAAGGAGACGAATTGCCCGTTCCATCACCCCGTTGCTCTTTGATGAAGCCAAAATAAAGATCCGTAGTGAATTCAAGGGTCTTAGCCGGCTTGACGCTGAGGAACAAACGCGGGGTCGTCCTTTGGATACCATATCCCGACTGTATACCATCCTCTTCATACCTGTTCAGGGAAAGACGGTAGGATACCCCTTCGACCATGCCCGCCACATTGAAATCATAGTTCTTGGTGTAAGCAACATTCCTGTACAACAGCCCCTGCCAGTCCGTAGCATTATTGAACGCAGGGTTCAGACTATCCGTGAGAAATTGGGAACTCCCTTGTTGCTGGGCATAAGTGCCCTGGCTGGCTAATATATTCATCTTCAACCGTCGTTCTTCCGCACCGATGGTGACATGTTTCAGCGAAGGCAGGACGGAGACACCCACATAACCGGATACCCTGAACTGGGGTTTGCCCCCTTTCGGACGTTTGGTGTTTACGATGATGACGCCATTGGCCGCACGCGCCCCATATATCGCCGCCGCAGAAGCATCTTTTAATATATCTATCGACTCGATATCGTTTGGATTTATAGCCGCCAGGGGATTGCTGTTCCCATATGCCGTTCGCAGATCGTTGACGTCGAAAACGACGCCATCGATGACATACAAAGGTGAAGAGACTCCCGTAGCCGTACCGGTACCGCTGGAATTGGCTACACTTGTATTCCCCCTTATATTGACAATGCCGCTTGCGCCCGGCTCACCCGACACGGAAAGCACATTCAACCCCGCTACCCGCCCCTGCAACATCGCGTCAAATGTCGGATAAGGCGTGTTCTCGATATCTTTTCCTTTCACCGAAGAAATTGCCGCAGTCGTTTTGCGCCGGGTGACATTCTGATAACCGATCACGACCATATCATTAAGACCGCTCGCATTCTCTTCCATGACGACCTCGATAATAACTTTTCCACCCAAGGCTAGCTCCTGCTGCTGATAACCCACATAACTTATCACCAGCACAGGCCGGGCCGCTTTCGTCGTCAGGGAAAAGGTGCCGTCCTCTGCTGTCCTGGTTCCATTGCTGGTCCCTTTCTCCATCACGGATACGCCAGCCATGGGAGAATTCGTTTTTTTGTCGGTGACTTTTCCGCTGATCTTCTGCGCCATCACAGCACAGCATAGGAACATGCAGCAGACGAATAGAAATGATTTCATACTTGATGATTAATTTTTCTTAAACAATACACGCCCTTTTACCACCCGCATACGCAGCTGGCATTGGACAAATGATGGACGCATAGCATACCTGCAGGTATGCTTTACTCATTTGCCTTTATGTAACGGATTGACTATGTTATGAGAGAGAGAATTTTACAGAGATTCATAATGGCAGTTTTTGGATTTGAATCGTCTTTTCTTTTCCCTGATTAATAAATGTAGTTTTTACATTTATAACCCGAATCTAAAATTATTCTCCTCTTTGAACAAACAGTTCGCGGATTTTAACGTTTGCTTACCGGTTTTTACCAATATGGATTCAATAAGTGTAACTTTGATATTTTATTCCCATCTTGCACAAAAATCGAATTTATGCGAACCATCCTGCTGCCGCTGTTCATCCTTCTCCTTTCCCCCGCCTTCAGCCAGAACAAAGGAAACATCATTTTACATACCGCTAAATTCATCACCGGCGACGACCCCACACTCGCCGCCGGCGCAACCTCCGCCGCCTCCTGGAACAACCCCGCATTCCCGGACATCGCCTGGAAAAATCAGCGCCTCGGTGAAGTGTGGCAGCAGCAAGGCTTCCCCGACTACCACGGTTTTGCCTGGTATCGCATACACGTAACTATCCCTTCCTCCCTGAAAAACAACGCCGGCTGGAAAGACAGCCTCCGCATCTTCCTCGCCCATGTCAATGACGTAGACGAGACCTGGCTCAACGGAACACCCATCGGGAAGATCGGCGCATTCCCATCCGACCCCGGCGGTTATATCAGTAAATGGCCCGCCGTAAGAGAATACCATATAGCCGTCAATAGTCCCGCCATCAAATGGGACAAAGAGAATATCATCGCCATAAGAGTATATGATGGCGGCGGCTCGGGAGGTATCTTCATGGGCACCCCTTATATAGACATGCTGGAAAAAATAGACGGTATCTCTTTTGACACACAAGGCGAAGACATACAGTACCTCCCCGGTAATAAGGCTGCCAGGTCCATGCACATCGGCAATCATTTCAACACACAGATAGAAGGTACTTTCACGTATTCGATATACGACGCCGTTGCCGGCAAAACGCTGGAAGAAAAAAAACTGCCCATAACGCTGCCCCCCTTCGCCGCTAAAGACTTCACCGTTGAGATGCCGCAGCAAATGGGTATAGAGGTCAGCATTGCTTTCACCGAAAAAATATCCGGCGGGAAAAGATCTTTCCGGCAGGTATTGCCTTATCTCCTCACCCCGCCCATCGCCGACAAACCCCGGATCAACGGACCAAAAGTTTTTGGCGTCCGCCCCGGTTCGCCTTTCTTTTTCCAGATCGCCGCCACCGGCAAAAATCCCCTCACCTATTCCGTAAAAGATCTGCCCGCCGGCCTTAGCGTCGACGCCGCCACCGGTATCATCACCGGCACGTTAACCAATGCAGGCGATTATAAAATGACGCTGGTCGCCACGAACAGCCTCGGCACCTCCGAACGGCCCTTTACTATCAAAGCAGGCAGCCTTCTCGCCCTCACCCCTCCCATGGGCTGGAACAGCTGGAACTGCTGGGGTATCAGCGTCAGCGCCGAAAAAGTAAAAAGTTCAGCCCAGGCGCTCATCGATAAAGGCCTCAAAGGGCACGGATGGATGTATATTAATATCGACGACGGCTGGGAAGCCCCGCAACGGGCCTCCGATAGCACTATCGTCCCTAACGAGAAATTTCCCGACATGCGATCCCTGGGCGACTTCCTTCACAACAATGGCTTACGCTTTGGCATTTATTCCTCGCCCGGCCCCAAAACATGCGGCGGCTTTCTCGGCTCTTACAAAAATGAAGAAAAAGATGCCGCCACTTATGCCAAATGGGGCATCGACTATCTCAAATACGACCTCTGCAGCTATACCGACCTGATGCCCAGCCGGAACAGTTCACTGGAAGAGAACCAGCGCCCCTATATCCTCATGCGGGATTTCCTGAAAAAACAACCCCGGGACATCGTCTATAGCCTATGCCAGTACGGTTGGGCAGATGTCTGGAAATGGGGACGGGAAATGAATGGCAATCTCTGGCGCACCACTGGCGACATTGAAGATACCTGGAACAGCTTGTACCACATCGGCTTCAGCCAGGGCAGGCTATCTGAATACGCACATCCCGGCGGATGGAATGATCCCGACATGCTTATCGTAGGCATGGTCGGCTGGGGCGAAAACCTCCACCCAACCCGTCTCACTCCCTATGAACAATATACGCACATGAGCCTGTGGAGCCTTTTGTCCGCACCCTTATTGCTGGGCTGCGACCTCAGCAGACTCGATCCCTTTACGCTCAACCTGCTCACCAACGATGAAGTCATCGCCATCGACCAGGACCCACTCGGCAAACAGGCAAAACAGGTGATCAAAAAAGATTCGATGCAGGTCTGGGTAAAAGAATTGGAGGACGGCTCGAAAGCGATCGGCATCTTCAATCTTCAAAACGAATTCCACTCCCTCAGCCTCAACTGGGAAGACATCGGCCTGAAAGGCGCCCCCCAGGTACGGGACGTCTGGCAACAAAAAGACCTGGGTAAAAAAGAAAAAGGCTACACCGTTACCGTCGCGCCCCACGGCGTCAGCCTGATAAAAGTCGCCGGGTTCAGCCGCTAAAGGTCACCGGGCTCAACCCCTGCCCCCCACACACGCCCCAACAGGCCCAGTCCAAACCACGTCTATGTCTCTGATGAGGGGTGGATGCATCGGTTAATGGGCCCCCCAGGCTTTCTGGGTCCCCAGGCAACCGATATTTTAACCTGTACGTTTATTAATCAGATCCATTTTTCCTCCCTCTTCAATCCGGCCTCTGCCAATAGACCGTAGTCCTTTTTGGATAACATTTTTAACGGTGGCCTATGCAAAAAGCACTGATGATATTGGTGTGGGTGGTATTGCCGTTGTCAATGCTGGGGCAATATGATCTCGGGATCAGCAACAGCAATTACGCAGGCATAAAGGCGGCTTCCATTAATCCCGGACGACTGGCGGATTCAAAATTGAAATGGGATATAAATGTACTTTCTACAGGAGTGACATATGACAATACCTTTGTTTATATCCCCAAAGGAGCTGTTCCCGCCTTTGGCTTCCGGTCTATTATTGAAGGGATCTTACATTTGAACAGGTTTGCTACTCATTTTGATCCTCACAACCCTAATAAATTATATAATTTTACCCTTTCTAATGAAATAACAGGCCCTTCTTTCCTTTTGTCAATTGACAGCGATCAAAGCATTGGATTCAACTTCGCGTTAAGATCTTATGCCACCATCCGGAACATACCTGGTCATACGGCAGAAAACTCCTATGACCTGTTGATGAATTCCGCCTATTGGAACACGCCCTTCTCCGACCACAGCACGCGACTGGGCGGTCTCAGCTGGCTGGAGTATGGATTCCATTATGGGAGGGTGATATATAGGGACAGGATGAATACATGGAAAGCTGGCATTAGCCTGAAATTTCTCCGGGGAGTCTATGCCGCCTATGCCAGGAATACTAACCTGAACTACACTATTGCGGATACTACGGGATTGGTCTTCGTGCATTCCAGTATCGATTATGGCAGGACCGACTTTAACTCTTACAGTCGTACCCACAGTGGCCTGAACCATGGGGCTGGTTTTGGCGCCAGCATTGGGGTGGTCTATGCCCATGCAGAAGACATCCGTATCGGACTCTCGCTGCTGGATGCCGGCGCCATTAATTTTTCCAGGAATTCCGCTGCCTACCACCTCCAGGCTGACAGCGCCAATTTTTCCAACTGGAGACAGACGCACCTGAAAAACAATACAGAAGTGGACCAGGCCCTCAGCGCAGTTTTCTACCAGGGCGACTCCAGCCGTTCGAAGACGGCAGATCATTTTAATATGCGCCTGCCAACAGCGCTGAGCCTGCAAGCCGACTGGAGACTTTGTGATTCGTACTTTCTTAACGCCACCATTGTCAAGGGATTTGGCCATGGCAAAAGACAAGGCGTGATACAACCGGATATCTATGCCGTCACTCCCCGTTATGAAAGGAGACAGTGGGAGGTGAGCGTTCCTCTGTCCCTGATATATTATGGAGAGTGGCGGGCCCGGCTAGGCCTTGCCGTGCGGATCTGGTATTTCTACTTCGGCGGGGATGCCCCGTTCAGCCTGCTGGGGTGGAGTAATATGCATGGAGTTGATTTTTACGCCGGCATCCGCTACTTCCTGCCCTCAAAAAAATAGTTTAACCAACCATCAAAATCCAATTATATGAACTTGAAGATCTATTTGGCAGCCACCCTGATCACAGGATGGATATTGAGTGGGAATTGGATCGCGGATGCATCCAGGGCTAAGGTCATGTTCAGCGTGAAAGGCCCTTTCGGCACTGTGCATGGGACTTTTGGGGGACTAAAGTCGACCATCCGGTTCAATGAAAAGGACCCCGCAGGCAGCAGCATTTCAGCCACTATTGATCCTAATACGGTGAGTACCGGCATAGGCCTTCGTAACCATGATCTCAGGAATCAGGAAAAATGGCTGGACACCAAAAAATACCCTGACATCAGTTTCCATTCAAAAAAGATCAGCAAGAGCGGCAATGAATATCTGGCGTCGGGAGAACTGACCCTGAAAGGAATTACCAGACCGGTCGATATCCCTTTTACGTTTACGGCCAATGGGAACACCGGTGTCTTTAAGGGTAAGTTCACCATTCGGCGGGAAGATTTTAATATCGGCAAGCCAGGTGGATCCGTGGGAGACATTATCACCATCGAGCTGAATATACCGGTCACAACTCCAGATTCCCATCGACCCACCTCCTGAACTCCTCCGCCTGCTGGGCATCAGCAAACATCCGTTTTTGAATAACAAACGTATTATTGATGCTATTCTCCTTTAAATAAAGAAAAAAGAAAGACTTCGTCTCTTTTAACTCCTTAAAACTCGTCCAGGGTATCTTGATGTCGAGCTTAGCGCTGCTTCTCTCAATGCCAGTTGACGTAAAACGGTAAACAACGCCTCTTACCGTTTCAGGTTTGAATATCACCACATACCCCGCCGTCAGCGGTATAACCACAAGAAAGAACAGGAGAAAGATGAACATGGGCTCCAGCCATTGCAGGACAGTTAAAAGATTAAGATCAGCCGTTTTCCCTGGCGTTGACAGCCCTAGCAGCCCCGACAATAATCCAAGACAGGGCAGGGAAATAAAAAGACGCCGGAGAATTTTTACCCGAACTGCCAGAAAATAAGACACCTGGGACAATTCGGCCCAGCTAAGATTTTGTTCTACTGTAAACGTTCTGTCCATTGGTCTTTGCTAAGACCTCTAAGTTACTACACCTTTTGAAAAATATCAATTCCCAATGTCCAACGCATGATCCGCCGCCGTACTATCCCCGCCTCCCCACACCTTCACCGCCGTCCACGGCGCCCCCGGGGAAGCCCAGAAAGGATCCAAAGGCCCTGACCCCAACGGCAAAAATATCTCCGTACACAAATAAAGACTCCCGCCGGTAATATAAACATCCGCCAGATCTTCCTGGTGCCCATACAACCCTATAGCCAGCCAGCCGGCCGAAGTAAACGCTCCCGGCGCACCCAGCGTTTTTTTCAATACCGCCGTCAGGGCGCTCCTCACCTGCCCCGGCGATAACGAAGCCGGCAATTGCCGCCGCGCCGCCATATCCGCCAGATGATGAAAGGCCCCGCAACGATATGTTATCGAACGCCCCTTTACGGGAAAACTTCCATCCGTATTGATCACCCTCTCCTGTATCTCCGCATACCGCCGCGTGATCAGGTCCAGCTTTTCGGAAAAAGCCCTATACTTCTCCCCTACGACAGCCAGCATCGCCGCCAGGTAAGGCTGAATGACATAACTATTATAATAGTCATCATGATATGCCATCCCATCGGAGAAGGTGCCATCCCCCAGATACCAATGCTGCGAAAATTCCCGCACCGCATATTCTATCCGCACCGCATCATAGTCCAACCCATATTTACAAAAAAAGGTTTCGATCATCGCGGAGAACAAGATCCAGTTGGAATAGGCCGGCACCGTCGACCGCGTCACTTTCAATGCCGCTATCACCTGTTGCTGTACCGCCGGTTCCAGGTGTGTCCACAGCCAGGGACAACGGACAAGCCCCAACGCAAAAAAAGAAGCATCCACCAATGGCTGACCACCAGCCCATACCATATGATCTTTTGCCGCAGGATTCACCGAATTGGCCACCGCCTTCAATGCCCACTGCCGGTATTGCACCCGTAATGCTATTTCAGCCGCATCCCCCTCTTCGCTGTTCAGCCACGGCCCTATCCCACTTAACGTACGTCCCCAGGCTTCCAGGTATGTCACCTTCGATCGACTCTCGGCATTGTCAATACGTTTGGACAACACCACAGGCATCACCTCTTTCAAACGGTCCGCCGCCAACGCCGACAAGACAGGCCTTGCCGTTTTATCCAGATACTGCAGCCAAAGTTGTCTTTCTCCCTGCGCACGCCCGCTGCCCCAGACCAGCAACGCAAAAAATACCAATGCGGCTATTCTATTCATCAGTTAATTTTTTTATCTGCCGCTCCAAAGATAACGATCTTATCGCCGCCGCCGCCGATCCGCCAAGCCCCGCGCGCCCGCTAACGCCCCGCCGCCTCCTCCCTCCACCCCACATACGGCAAGCCCCCCCGCATCTCCACCGGCAAAAACAAATACCGGCTATCCCGCAGATCCTGCGGATTCCACCGGTCCGCAATAAACACAAACCCCTCCTTCACCGGCACCACATACGCCGGTTGCCCGCCAAATGTACTATCCGCCCCCTCCCCGCCGATCACCTCCCGATCCACCAGCCTCCATGGCCCCCGGATGGACCCCGCCACATGCAGACTCATCTTGTTCGGTCTCCAACCCGTACACGCACTGGTATACAGATAGTACACCCCCTTATACCGGAACATCGCCGGCGCCTCCCGGTGCTGGCTGAACAACAAACTATCCTGTGCCGTCGCAGACAAATAATCATCGCTCAATCGCACCATCCGCATATCATAATTGTCCCTCGACGAATAAATAGCATATGCCCCCTCTCCTTCATCCGCATACAGCGTCATATCCCGGAACATATTCCCATTCGGCCGGAAACTCTTTACAAAATGGTAAGGCCCCGTCAACCGGTCGCTCACCGCCACCCCCGCCCGCGCAGCACTATACCCCTGTCCGCGTAATTCCAGGTGGAACCACATGACGTATTTCCCGGTGCGACGATTGTATAACACCTTCGGCCGCTCCATCACACAGCCATACGCAATATCACTCAGGGTATCGGCCACAGGCGAAAAAGCAAGCCCCTCATATTTCCACCCGGACAGGTCCCTGGACGAATAAACATTCACGCCCTCCGACAGATGCGCACCACGTCTCTCCCCAAACCAATAATATCTTCCCTTCTCATACAATATTCCCCCGCCGTGCGCATTGATAAGACTATCCCGGTCGTCATACCACAACGCCCCATTCTTCCGGAGCCCGCCTTGGCCCAACGCCTTTGCCGCACTCATTAAAAAAATTAAACCCCAAATCCATTTCATAAAAATCATATTTAATAAAGTGGATTCTGCGCCAGCTTCACATCCTTATTCAGATCTATCTCCGCCTGCGGTATCGGCAATAAAAGATTCTTGCTCGACAACCCATTCAGCGGATTGAGCACCGTACCCGAATTTAGCGTAATGGCCCTGTCTACCAGCCTTCCCGTGCGCATCAGCGTCATACGCCTGTTCTCTTCCCCAACCAGCTCCCGCGCCCGCTCATCCAGTATGAGATCCAGCGTCATCTGCCCCGAAGACACCAACGGCGCATTCGCCCTGGTCCGCAACGCATTGATAGAAGCCGCCGCATCCCCCGTCTTCCCCTGCTGCAACTGCGCTTCAGCCTGTAACAGATAGGTCTCGCCGAGCCGCATCAGGATAAAATCCTTGATCATCGCAAACCCGAACTGATCATTCGGATCATACTGATACCATTTGGTGGTATTCGGACATATCTTATAGACAGTGTCGGCGCCCGTATATGGAACCGGTTTCCCAAAGGTCGCCGTCTTGGCCGGATCATTATACCAGTATTTCCGGCGGATATTGTAGGAAGAATTTCGCATATCACCGGCATCGTACAACCGGTATAACACCCAGTCGCTAAGCCGGAGACGCGAGATGCCCCTCCCCCCCAGCGAATCACAAATAGCCATTCCCGTTATATTGTAGTAGCCTGCCCCCCATACCCTTCTTTGTTGCGCACTGTTTGTATTACCCCCCGTCACCGTTGCAGGATTCTCCTGCTCGAGCACCCATATCGCCTCTTTATTACCCTGGATCCTCCTTTGATTGCCATATATGAACATATCCGAGAAGGGATCACCCGGCTGGGTGATGACCTTGATGCCATACCGGCTCGTCGTCAACGAAAACTGCCCGCTGCCAATGATCGCACTGGTCTGCTGCTCCGCCAGATCACCCTTACCCATCCGCAGATAGGTTTGCGCCAATAATTGCATCGCCATGTATTTGTTGGCCCGTCCATACATCTTCCCCTTTGCATTGCTCTTGACGGCCTCGATGTCGGGCAGATTGGCCGCAGCATAGACAAGGTCTGATACGATAAGATTGTTTACGCTGTCCATCGGCGCGCGCGTATAATTAGTCCTGGCCAGAACGGTAGGCTGAGTCACGATGGGCACCCCGCCAAAAAGTGTCGCCAGCATCTCATACGCATAGGCCCTGAAGAATTTAGCCTCCGCATCGGTAGCATTTTTATTCGCCTGACCCATTCCCGTCAGCGTCGGACTCTCTATATTGACAATAATGGTATTGGTATTGTTGATCATTTTATACGCCCACTGCCAGGTATATAAGGCAGCCCCATCCGTAGAGATCAGCGTATTGTAATTGTAATACGGCACTTCCCAACCCTCCGGCTGCGTAGCAAAGGCGATATCTGTACCCACCTGCCAGACACAAGGCCAGCCCTGGTGATCGGAATAGGTGAAAAATGTACTCAGATGGTTGTACAGCCCATAAATAGACGCCTCGAAACCCAATGAGTCGGTCAGCGTCGCCGGCGTATAAGAAGAATAAGGCTTTTCCGCCAGATAGCTTTTTTTACACGATGCCGCTAACATACCGACAACTCCCAAAATAATATATAGCTTTTTCATTTTTGATCATTTTAACGAAGTGAAATATTCAGCCCAAACACTACCCCTCTTATCGTAGGGTAGTTATTCGCCCAATCGCCAATCCCTCTCCCCTGATAATTATTCTCGGGGTCCCATCCTATCCACTTGGTCCAGGTATACAGATTACGTCCGCTGGCATACACCGTTACCGAACCCAGATGCGCCTTTTCAAGCATTTTTTGCGACAGGTTATAACTCAGCGTGATATCTTTCAGCCGGGTAAAACTTGCATTGGACGCATACCCATAACCACGGGTGTTGAAATAGGACAAGGCAGGCCTGCTATTGCTTTTATCATCCGCTGTCCAGTAACCGATCTCCGCAGGAGTATTCCGACGTCCCGACTCATCGACATAGTTGAGATCGGGATTATTCTTGGTTACACCCTGAACGGTCTGGATAAAAACGCTCAGATGCAAATTCCGGTAATGGAAGGTATTGGTGAACCCGCCGATCCATTTGGGAGTCGTCTGCCCAACGATCACCCTGTCATCAGCCGTTATCTTCCCATCCTTGGTGACGTCGGCAAATTTCAGATCGCCCGGCTTAGCGCCCGGATCCTGTTTGGAGGCATCCTCCCCCGTCTGCCATACGCCCTGTAACTTATAATCATAGATCACGTTGATGGGCGAGCCAATGAACCATTTATTACCGACATCGCTCTTTTTGTCCCCATATAAGTCGACGATCTTGTTTTTATTGGCCGAGAAATTGATCATACTTTCCCAGCGAAAATCCTTCCCCTCGACATTCCGGGTATTCAAGGTCACTTCTATCCCCTTATTCTTTGTCTCTCCCAGATTGTCCAACACATTGGCATAGCCGGAAACACCAGGCAGATTCCGCTTTAGCAAAAGCCCCTTGGTATCATTGCTGTAAGCATCGATGGTACCCGTGATCCGGCTGTGCAGGATGGCAAAGTCGATACCGATATTGGCGCCCACCGTGCTTTCCCAATGCAGGTTGGGGTTACCCAGGTTACTCGTCAATATCCCAACGGTACTTACACCATTGAAAGGAATTCGTACCGAAGTATCCGTCGTAATGGTCTTGTATACGTCGATGGCCTCATTCCCCGACTTCCCATAGGACCCGCGCAATTTCAGGTTCTCGACAAAATGCACATCTTTCATGAAAGTCTCATTACTGATATTCCAGCCCGCAGCCACCGAAGGAAAAAGACCATATTTACTGGTATTGGCGCCAAATACAGATGAGCCATCCCGGCGCGCCGTCACTGTCAGCAGATAACGGCTGTCGTAGGAATAATTGATCCTCCCCATCTGCGAATTGAGATTGTATTTTTCAGAGTAAGAGCCATTCGGCAGATTGGTGCCCGCAGAGGCCGCACTGATGGTAGCACCCGCCCCTGTATTATAATAGGACAACACATCGTTCACAAACCCCGTGGCCGAATAGGCATCCACAAACAATTTCCGTTGCTGCGCACTGTACAATCCCGTAAAATCAATATGGTGTTTGTCAATATCGCGGGTATACGTGATCAGATTCTCGAGAGTATAACTGTTGGTCTCGGAATTCTTGGTGTTGGCCGTACCCAACGGCGTATTGGCATTCCGGCCGGAATAACTATACATCGCCGCCGGTAAAAAAGTATATCCCGCATTCAGCCGGTATTTCAAGCCCTTCAATACTCCGCCGAATTTCACCTCTGCATATCCATTCCCGTTGAGATTCGTGTTGTGGTCCACCCGAGCCGTATTCAGCCCCAGCAGCGGATTGACATACAACAATTCAGGATACATCGGATAGATCATATAGGAGCCATCCGCATTGAACTCCTGACCGTAAGGACTCATGGCGGTCGCCAGCAACAGGTTGGCGCGTCCCCCATCGTAATTGTTATTGGCAAAAAAAGCCGATGTCCCCACCGTTAAAAAGTCGGTAACATTGATATCCAGGTTGCTGCGGACACTCGCCCGGTGATACTGATACCCTCTTATCGGTCCCTTTTCTTTCATGTATTCGCCGGAGATGAAGTAATGCACATCCTTTGTCCCACCCGATATGCTGAGGTTATGATCCTGCATGATCCCCTGCTGGGTGGCCTCTTTTATCCAGTCGGTCGTCTTCCCTGAATTATAGTTCACCAGCTCGTTGGCATTGGGCACAGGACTGGTCTGTGTCTGACCCGTCTGTTTCAGATAGTCGGCATATTTCTGCACATATGATGCCGCCCCCCTTGGCTTCAGGACATGCGCCAGGTTTTCCGTGCCGGTATACCCATTATAACGGATTACCGGTTTACCCGTCGTCCCCCGTTTGGTGGTGATCAGAATGACCCCGTTGGCACCATTGGTACCATAGATGGCGACGGCAGAAGCGTCTTTCAATATTTCCATGCTGGCGATATCGTTCGGATTGATATCGTTAATGCTCCCCCCCGACTTACTCAGGGGTATCCCATCTACAACGATATACGGCCCCGAATTGGCCGTGATGGAATTCTGCCCCCTGATCAGCACCGTAGGAGTGGCACCCGGCACGGAAGAGGTATTGGTCACGGTCACCCCGGCAACAGCCCCTTCCACCGCCTGCAATATATTGGTCACCGGCAATTCTGTCAACCGGTTCTTAGGGACCGACGCTACACTTCCGGTGACGTCTGACCTTTTTTGCGTGCCATACCCGACAACGATCACCTCATTCATTTCTTTCCCGGAAACAAGAAGATGAACGTCCAGCGATCTGCGCCCCTTGACCGCTATCTCCTGGCTGGCAAAACCCACACTCGTGAAAATAAGTACAGCATCCCCAGGAGCCTGAATGGAGAACTGCCCGTTCTGATCGGTCTGGGTAGCCCGCGCGCTCCCCTTCACCTGGACAGATACATTGACCAGGACAGTATCCCCGGACAGAACCCGGCCCTTCACCGTCTCCTGGGCCCAGATCGTAGAAGTAAAAAAACAACAGAAGAATAAAGGCAGCAGACGCACAAGGGGGCCTGGCCTTTTCGGCAGCAATCGTCTTTCCATGACAGTAGTTTTTTGTGTAGTAAATGAAGGCAGGGGCAAAGTAGCAAAGTCCCCCCAATACCCTAAGGGGGGTAATCTCAGAAAATAGGGGGCAAACTCACAATTTTACCCGTCATCCTTCCCTGAACTCATCCTTATTGACAAGATATTTGCCGGAGAAGACCTTACGATATTTTTTTATATACTCTGAAGGATTGATCCCAAACAGCTTATGAAATTGTTCCCGGAAATACTTCACATCATTGATCCCCACCTGCATCGCCACCTCATTCACATTCCCATCCGTATCGATAAACAGCTCAGCCGCCTTCCTCAGCCGGATAAATCGTATAAACCCGTTCACCGACTGCCCGGAAATTTCCCTTATCTTCTGGTACAAATTGGAATGGCTCATGCCCATTTCCAGCGAGAGCTTTTTAATGGAGAAATCGTCCTCTCCCAGATTTTTCTCCACAACGGCGATACACCTGTCCAAAAACTCCTTGTATTCCTGGGATATCCTCACCGGGCTCCCACCCAGCGTGATCGCATCATAGAAATAACGCTGCAGCCGGTTGCGGCTCTCTAAAAGCGCACTCACCCTCGCCGTAAGCAACTCCTTATCAAAAGGTTTTGTAATATAATCGTCCGCGCCATGCCTCACCCCTTCCAGCTTACTATTGGCAGAGACAGCCGCTGTCAGCAATATCACCGGCGTCTGGCTCAGCAACGGGTCATTTTTGACGGTCTCGCAAAGCTCTATCCCCGAAATGCCAGCCATATGGACATCCGAAATGATCAGATCAGGCCGGTGCTCCTTCGCCAGCCGGATCCCCTCTTCCCCACTACAGGCGGAATATAAAACAAACTGCCCCTCAAAGATCGCACCGACATAAGCCCGCATCTGCACGTCGTCATCGACGATCAAAAGACTGTTTCGGTCACTCACCAGCACCGGTGTTTTCAACCGCCCGCCCCCCTCGCCAGCCGCCGCTTTCCCCGGCCCCGACGCCTCACCACCCGTCTCCGACTTCTCCGCTATCTCCTGGAACAACGGTGACAACCCCGTTTTCTCAACGGCAACGCCAACCTCACCCCCCGCGACCACTTCACCCCCCGCGCTCCCCGCACCCGCTTCCGGCAAATGCGCCGCCCCCTTCAGGAATTCCAGCAAAAAACTCGTCCCTTGCCCCGGCTCACTGGTATAAGATATATTCCCCTTATGCGCCATGACAAATTGCTTCACCAGGTAAAGCCCAATGCCAAACCCGGAAATAGCCGTCCTCTCCTTCCGCCGTATCTGGTAGAACTTCTCGAACAACTGATCCCCCACTCCTGCCGGAATACCCAAACCAGTATCTCTCACCCTGACCCTCACCTCCTTCTCCGTCTCTTCAAGGGTCAGTACCACTTCCCCTCCCTCTGGTGTGTATTTCAACGCATTGGATAGCAGATTGTATAAGGCGATCTCTATTTTCTCCCTATCTATATATAAGAATATACTTTCCGCAGCCGGCTCAAACCGGTAGTTGATCTTTTTCGCCCTGGCCCCCTGGACAAAACACAAATAGACTTCCGAAGACAATTCCACAATATCGACAAGCCCGGGTTTGAGCTCGTCCGACCCGCTTTCCGCCTTACGGAACAACAACAGCTGATCCACCAGACTCAACAAACGCTGCGCATTCCGGTGTACAAAAGACAAACTCTCCCGGTGATCCCCCTTGTCCTTTTTCACCAGCAATTCCTTGACAGGATTGATTATCAGGGTCAGAGGCGTTCTGAACTCATGCGTGATATGCGTGAAAAAGGATAATTTCCGTTCAACCAGCTCTTTCTCTTTTTCATTTTCCAGATGCGCCAGCTTGATCTCATACCGCAGCCGCTCTTTTGTCCGCGTGTATTTTATATACACCAGGATCAGCCCCGCCACAAGACCCGCATATATCAGGTAAGCCCAGCCCGTACGATACCAGGGCGGCAGAACCACCAGGTGCAGTAAGGCCGTCTCTTTCCCCCAGTCTCCATCCGCATGACTTACTTTAATGACAAAAGAATACCTTCCTTCCCGCAGACTGGAATAATTGGCCGTCCTGCTCCCATTGGAATGGTTCCATCCTTTATCCCATCCCGTCAGCGTGTAGGCATAGTTCAGCTTATCCGCACCGCCATATCGCAAGGCCGTAAAGTCAAAGGATAACATGGCCTGATCAAAAGGTACGGTCAGCTCCTGGATCTGTTCCGCCACTCTTTTGGTTACAAAAGCAGAACCCGCCTCTATCGGCTTATTATGTATCCTTACCCCCGTAAGATATATATTGGGGGTCTCCCGGGTCTCATCGATGCTATCGGGAAAAAAGATATTGAACCCCCGGATGCCGCCAAACAAAAATTCACCCGAAGACAGCGCCAACGCCGCGTTAAAACTATACTGGGTGCTCTGCAGCCCATCGGAAGGAGTAAAATTCCTGAACTTCCTTTCCGGACCCTTGAATTTGGACAACCCATTGTATGTACTCAGCCACAAATTGCCGCGCTTATCTTCTAATATCCGCAACACGGTATTGCTGGGAAGCCCCTCGACCGTAGTAAACCGCTCATATGACCCCGAAGCCCTGTCAAATAATAATAGTCCCCCGTCCTGCGTACCTACCCAGAACAGCCCGCTCTTGTCTTCATGAAGACAACGCACGGGATAACCAATGGGATACACCCGGTGATTTTTACCCTCCACGTCTATACGTATCAGGGAAGAATAATTGCCCCCCCACAATACGCCCTGGCTGTCTTCCGTCAGCGACTGAAGATTGACAATATGCTCGTCAAAAAGTTCGAAACGCCCCGCCGCCCCGTTATACAGATACAGACTGCCCTCATTGGTGGCGCTGGCCCAGAGCCTTTTTTTACTGTCCTCATATAATTGCCAGATATGTTTTTCCACCTGACCCGTATGTGAATTAATACAGGGATATCGTTGAAAACGACGGGTGCGCCGGTCGAACCGGTTAACCCCGCCAAACCAGGTAGCCGCCCATATCTCGTCTTTTTGATCCCGGACTATGCTGGTGATAAAATTGCTGCTGATGGACCCCGCATCCGCCGTATCATTCCGGTATTCTGTAAAGCTGTTCTTCTTCCGGTTCCAATATCGCAACCCGGCGCCATCCGTCCCTACCCAGACATTCCTATCCGCATCTTCACAAAAAGAAAGAATGAAATTATTGACGATATTCTTCTCACCCGGCGGATCGTAGGTGACTGTTTTAAAAGAAGATGTTTTGGGCTCGATGATATTGACCCCTCCCCGCAGGGTACCGATCCACTTCCGGCCATCTATATCCTCATAAATGGGATACACCACATTGCTGTTCACGACAGGCGCTCCCGAAGAAGACAATAAGGGCAATGCCCTCGTTGCACCAGGCCACAGACTCCATACACCGGCCCCATCCGAAGCGATCCATAACTCACCTTTCCTGTCCGCACACATTCCTACCACCCTGTTCTTTTGCGGCATCCGGTTACCCGAAAAGACCTTTTTATCAGCATCCCACTGGAAAAGACCATTCTCCGTCCCCACCCACAACCTGCCCAAAAGATCAGCCTGTAAACAAGAAGCCTCTTTTATAACGGAACTTACCAGCCGCAGTTGCCGGCGCACCGGATCATAATTGTATAGACCGTTCTGCTGGATAAAAACCCAGATGACAGCATTAACAGCATCGAATGCTACAGCAGGAACATCATATCCCGTCTCCTGACCGGCGCCTTCGGATAAAGGCACCTGGTACGCCCGCCGCGACCCGCCTTCAAACACCAGCAGACCATTACTATGTGTCCCGGCCAGCATATATTTATCTCCCACCGCTGCAAGAATATGCGTTTGCTCATGCATTTTTACCGGCGCCCCGCCACTCCTGGGCAGATAATAAGGCATGGAGAATTTTGCGGTCACCGGGTCAAAGATATTGATGCCCTTCTGACCACCTATCCATATATGATGGCGGTTATCGCTGGCTATCGACGTAATAAGATTGAAGGCCAGCGAATTACTATCCCCGATGACATTGCGATAGATGGTGCAGCTGTACCCATCGTATCTGTTTAACCCATCATAAGTGCCAAACCACATAAATCCCCTTTCATCCTGGAATATAGTGGTCACCGCATTGTTGGAAAGCCCCTGTTCGATACCCAGATACCTTGCCTGCGGCTTATCCGCCGCCCATAAAAAATTGGGGAAAAGGAAGTACAAGAGAAAAAGTGTTACGGGGTATGCACACCTTTCTTTACTCATATGGCAGTAAAAGTTTACACTGTTATATATAGCTCAGCCACCATCTGGTCGCCTGGTTGGCCCGCTTATACCCGTCATACCACTTACACAACGGGTACAAAACGACGATAAGCCCAACCCATACTAAATATACAACAATCAACGGAAACCCATATCCCTTCAATTCCGGCTGGGCATTTACCGCACCGGACAATATCATGTCCGATAAATGGTATCCGGATACTACCACTCCAACAAGAGCCCAGATATGTATCAACAGAATATGCGCCAGATAGTAGAACATAGCCGTTCTCCCAAAAAGGGCCACCCTCACCCCCCATTTACCCAATGGCCTTTCTGTATAGGCAAGAAATATCAGCGCCGGACCTATAGTCATTAACGTATACAAAAGAGAAGGCGGATATTTGGTGACATTAAAAAAGGAAAGAACAGTAAAGACAGCACTCTTTTGCCCGGACCAATGGTCGGCATCCCCATACAGATTGGTCCCGCGCAGCAACAGGAACAACCCGATGGCGCCAAAACCCAGCATCACCAGCCTTGGCCTCCGCTCATCCGGATCATAGTCCGGCAGATAATACCGGCCGATATAATACCCCATCGTCATTATCCCTATCCACGGCAACAACGGATAACGCGTCACAAAAATCCAATGGCCATACGTAAAGGTCTTCGGATCATGCAGCAAAGCCCAGCCAAAAGCCAGCACTCCCTCACCCTGCACATGTACCGTATCTAAAAGATTATGCCCCGCCACCAATACAATACCCACCGCCAGCAAAAGATTGCGGTGCACATAGATCAGGGCCGACAAAACGATCATGCTGATGCCGATGACCCAGATGACCTGCAGATTTAAAAAGGGGAAAGAAAGATTGAAGGTCCGGAACAATGATATGATGAACAGTTCTACCAGCACCAGCCATACCCCCCTGGTAAAAAGAAAAAAGGACAAGGCTTTCCTGCCCTTCTTACCCCCATACAGACAGGCCGAGATACCAGCCAGAAAGACAAAGACAGGGGCGCAGAAATGCGTTATCCACCGGGTAAAAAATAATGCGACATTGGTACGCGACAGATCCGTCGGGCTATACAGAAAGGCGTCGTCATGAAAATAGTCACGAACATGATCCAGCGCCATGATGATCATTACAAGTCCTCTGAGAAGATCAAGAGATTCAATACGTTGTTTCACTATCAATATTTAAAATGTTCTTTCACCTTTGCCAGGAATAATTCTTTCTTCCGCCGGCTTACTTCGATCTCCATCCCATTGCTCATCACCACCGTCCCCCCTTCCCCCCGGATATACTCTTTCACATGCAGCAAATTGATGAGAAAGGATTTATGGATGCGAAAAAAAATAGTATCCGCCAGTAACCGGTCATAATCGAACAACGGCTTGGAGATCATCACGGTCTTATTATCGGCTAGCCGGAAAATGGTATAGCTCCGCTGCGCCTCACAATATACTATCTCTTCCAGCTTTACAACGGAAAATCCCTTCAGCGTCGGCAGACATAACCGCATTTCCAGCGGCGACCCTGCTTTATTGATATTGTGCAGCAGGGTCTCTGTCTGCTCGGTATCTTTTTCCTGTTTCAGTCTTTCTTTGGCCCTTTGCACCGCCTCCACCAGCCGATCCTCATCCACCGGCTTCATCAGGTAGTCCACCGCGCTGAACTGCAGAGCCTGCAGCACATATTCATTGTGCGCCGTGACAAAAATGACCTTAAAATTCATTTCAGCCAGCCCGGCCAGCATGTCCAGCCCGCTTTTCCCCGGCATCTGAACATCCAGGAATACCAGGTCGGGTTGTGTCTCCAGCAGTTTTTGCTCGGCGATCACCGCATTGGCGCAGGTGCCGACAATTTCTACCTCCGGACAATGCAGTTCCAGTAATTTCTTTAACGTCCGAATTCCATCCGGCTCATCATCGACCAGGATTGCTCTCATAAATATAGTTTATTGGTTATAACTTTGAAACGTAGGACCACCCGGGTTCCGCTCCGGCTAGTATCTATTTCCTGCATATCGTTTATCTGCAGGGTACAGCCGGTATCATATTTTTCATTCATGATCTTTATCCGGTTGCGAAGATTATTCAGCCCGACACTCCGGTGGCTCGACTTACTCAATTTTCGCAATTGCTCGCTTCGATGTATGCCGATGCCATTATCTTCAATGCTGCAACTGATCGTCCCGTCCAGCCGGGAGAACCGGATGGTCAGCTCCTTTTCCCCTGTCTTATACATCAATCCATGCCAGATCGCGTTTTCTGCCAACGGCTGTATCATCAGCGTAGGAATAAGTATCTCTTCCTTGTCGATATCCTCATCGACGACCACCCGAAAACAGAAACTGTCATCGAACCGCAGCTTTTCCATCACCAGGTAATTCTCCAGGTGCTCGATATTCTCGTATAGAGTGGTAAAGATCTCCTTGGATTGATTCAGCGTCGTCCGGATCATGTTGGCAAACTTGCTGAGATACCGGGATGCCTTCTGCCGCTCATCATTCAGGATCATCCCCTTAATGCTGTTCAGACAATTGAAAATAAAATGCGGGTTCATCTGTGTCTGCAACGCCGACAATTGCGCCTCCGCCAGCTGCTGATTGACATAGGCGATCTCTTTTTGATGTATCTCGAGCGAATGCTCGGATTCTATCTGTTTCACCTTGTTGCCAACCAGCGTTGCAATGGTTGTCAATATCTTCAGATCTCTTTCTTTGAAGTAGTCGATGCTGGGGTGTTCTGAATCGATAATACCCAACAGCTCGTCATTATGCAGGATAGGTACGGTTATCTCGCTCAACCGCGCCACGTCGTCCACGCGGTAACGCTTGTCTTTTCGCGTATCCGATATCAGCACCGGCTCGCAGGTTCTCATGACATATCCTACCAGACCCTGACCTGGATACACATCGAATTTGGCCAACGCCAGGGCCGCCGGCGTCCCCTTGGGTCCGTAAGCCGCCTTTTGCACCATTTTAGTCCTGCCCTCATCCCAGAGATATATGATACAATCCGCATACCCCAGACGGCTGATCAGGTTATGCATAACATCCCACAACACTTCATCCACAGTTGACTTATCCGTCAGCGACGAAGAGAAATAATTGATGATCTGTTCCAGCTCGAGCCGGTTTTTGTATTCTTCCGCTATCAGCTGCTGCACCTGGGCATTTTCCCTTTCTTTACTCCGGACGGCATTCACCCTTGTCTTATAGATCAGGATGATGATCCCCGCGACACCAGCAGCCAGCAACAAAATAAACCATATCGTTTTCCAGAAAGGCGGCTGTATATAAATATTAAGGAATTTCACTTGCTCGGGCCAGTGATTGTTGGCAGAGTACAACTTTATCTGTATCGGATGCAACCCGCCGGGAAGACTGGTCAGCGTTATCAGGTTCTGCGTATTTAATTCTTCCCAGGCCGTATCACTGCCATGGATCATCCGCCAGGCAAAACGGTTTTCCTCCGGATCGTTGAAGTTCACCGTGTTGAAATGGATGGACATATTATTCTGATAATACGCCAGCCGGATGTCATTCCCATTGGGCACGATCAGCGAATCACGAACCAGTATCTTCTCAATGAACAGGGTCGGCGCAATTTTATGAGAAACGGCAACATCAGGCGTAAAAGAGATCAGCCGGTGCCGGGCAGCGATATAGAACCGGTTGGTCTCCCGGTCATAAAAACTGCCCCTCCGATAGGAAGTAATAGCTACCGAAGGAAGACCATCGGCATAGGTGAATTGTTTGATGGAATAATCGTTAATATTAAACGCAGATATCCCATTGTCCGTACCCATCCATATATTATTATTAATAATAGGGCTGTTGGTAACCGTGTTGCCATCGACGAGATTATTCTCCTCCCGGCGAAGAGTCATAGTATGTGTCGTGCAATTGTACTGTATGATCTCGTTGTCATAGGAGGACAACCATAGATTGTTCTTCTCATCCCGGTCGAGAATATACATATAGTTCCGTATCAGCCGGCTCACCTTCGGATAAGGGATCAACGTGTCTACCAGTCCTTTATTTACATTCCACCGGCAAAGCCCATCTCCCGCCAGCCAGATGTTGCCCTGCAGATCCTCCGCTATACTGAAGATAAAGGTTATCCGAAGCCAGGGATTATAGGGCTGCGACATATCCGAAAAAGTACGGCTGGCCCGGTTATACCGGACAAGGCTGTTCAACTCTCCAAAAGACATCCAGATATTCCCCTTCGAATCCTTGAATAAACACCGGGTATTGGTCTCCTGCATCCATTTCAATGATGGCGGAGTATTCAGCCGGCCATAATGGTAGTTATTTTTATTCAGCCATATCACGCCATTCCCCGTCCCGATCCAAAGAGTATCTTTTGAATATGGCAAAATATTGTGTATGGTACTGCTATACCCGAACTGCGGCGTGAATTGGAGCCTGTTTATGATCTTTCCCGTCCATTTATCCAGTATCATGAGACCTCCGCCATTCAGCAATCCCGTATATATAAAGGCATCGTCAGCATAAATACACCTGATCTCATGGTCCTCCGGGTAGGAAGGCTGCGTGGAAAGATCCATAACGGAAAAAAAGGAGTTCTGCATATGCTCCTTATATAGCCCATCTGCCGTGCCTATCCAGAGACGGTTCTCCCGATCCATAAAGACCACCGTACAAAGACTTCCCTTGAAAAACTTATGCCCGTCACAGCTTATTTTTTTGCTCCGGGGATCGTAATGTAATACATAGAAACCACTATTTATACAGGTCATCACCAGCACCGTATCACTGACATAGAACAAGTTACTGGTCCACCCCAGATCAGAAGATACGACAAATGGCATCATGTTCGGACTGCGCAGGGACGACCGCATATCGGCCACTTCAATGGCATTCTTTTCCCTGTCCAGGATGAATAGCTCGCCATTCCTGCCAGCCCAGGCCGGCCGCATATTCCCCATATCGTCGGTGATCGCTTTTTTAAGATTTTCCCTTTTGGCGATATATAAGGTGTCGATCCGGTTGCTCGAAGGGTCATATACGCTGCCCAATAACCCATTTTGCTGCAACGTCGTCCCATCCCCCAGTGCACTCACCCAGCCGCCAAATATCAACACCTGGCTGCCCACGTCCGAAGGAATATAATGATCATATCGCAAGGTCGGTTTGCCGGTCGAATCAAAGACATATAAGCCGGTTTTTGTGGAAATGACATAATTCCCCCTTTTATCCCTCAGAATGTCCAGCGTATGATTGGCCCAGAAAAAGATGGTGGTGTCGCAGGGAATGATGAACTGTTTGTAATGCCCATTCATTGGGTTAAAGGCAAACGCCCCCGCCCTGGTAGCACCCGTGATCTCATTCCCCGCCTGGTGCCGCATGGCCACCACCATATTGTCAGGCAACGGAGAATGCATCGATCCTTTATAGATAGACTGAAATGTCTTCCCGTCGAAACGGTTAAGCCCCTTATGCGTTGCTACCCAGATATATCCGGTACTATCTTCCGCCACCCCGGATATATAATTATTGGACAGCCCCTGTAGCCGGGTATACTGGATAAAATTACTCTCCGCAAAACACTGTGCTCGAGCACTGCCGCAAAATATGTGGAATAAGAGGGACAGCAACAAACAACGTCGCAGGTGGCTCAGGTGCATTCGGAGTAGATTATTTTTTAAAGGTACACACTTGCCCAAATAATTTAATACCTATATCCATACCCCATTTTCAGACGCTCCTTTGGGAAACCCAAACACCGCTTTGGTGAACAGACTGTTACCGTTGGTTAAAGCCTCCGGCTGAAATATTCTTAGCGCTCCGCCTCCCCCCCTCACCGTTCGGGAATTTCCAATTGCCGTTGGGAAGGGAGCCTTACGGAACCTTTTGCTTGTTTCTACTTTAGCACCCTTCTAAACAAATTACTTATGAAAAGGATCGCTACTCTTATTCTATTATTACTATATATTATACAGGGCGCCTCTGCTCAATCCAGGGACTCCGCCCGACTTTGGGGCGACTCGATGAAATCCCTGCTCATTGACGTCGTCATCGTCGGCTCCCGCTCCCGCGAAGCACGCAGCCGTCTCTCTACCCCCGTTCCAGTAGACGTCATACGCACAAAAGATATCAAACCCTTCGCACAGTCCGACGTTTCACAGATGCTTACCTATACCGTCCCCTCTTTCCAATCCTCCCGCCAGACTATCACAGACGGCACAGACCATATAGACCCGGCCGGACTCCGCGGACTGGGACCAGACCAGACCCTGGTGTTGCTCAACGGCAAACGGCTGCATACTACTGCGCTGGTTAATATTAATGGTTCCGTAGGCCGGGGCTCGGTAGGGACCGATCTGAATACCATCCCCTCCGCCGCCATCGAACGTATAGAAGTGCTGCGGGACGGCTCAGCCGCCCAATACGGATCTGACGCTATAGCCGGCGTCATTAATATCGTCCTGAAAAAGAACTATAACGGCTTCAATGTCTCCAGCCTCCTCGGCCAGAACTTTACCACCATGCCCTACCACGGCGGCGCTCATATCAATGACGGCGTAAACCAACAGGTCGATTTTAACGGCGGTTTTGCCAAAGCCAACGGCACCTATCTCAACGTCAGCGGCCAATTCCTGCGCCGGTTCACTACCAACCGCAGCGGCGACGACAATATCCCCCTTATTTACCTGGGCAATGCCGGAGCATTCCCTGCCAACCCTTATACTTCCGCCGGCGTCAGTGACGCCGACTACCGGAGATACCTGATGGACAAAGACGCCGGCATCGTAAAACAACAGGGCTACGACAGACATAATATTGTAGTCGGTAATTCCTATTCGCAAAATTTTACCGGCTTCCTGAATGCAGGGACGAAACTGTCCGATAAGATCGATTTTTATCTCACCGCCGGCGCCTCTCATCGCGACGGTCTCGCTACAGGTCAGATGCGCAACCCCAACTCGGCAGCCCAGCAGCCGGTGCTCGCCAACGGCCAGCTGTTCTATCCCAATGGATTCCTGCCCCAGATCGCCCCCACCATCATCGACTGGAATGTACTGGCAGGTTTTACACTTAAAGCAGGCGAATGGAACATCGATATCAGCAATATCATCGGAAAGAATTCCTTTAAATATACCGTCAAAAATTCCGGCAACGCCTCCCTGCCCGCCAGCGACAACGTCCAGACGGAGTTCGATGCCGGCAAGCTGTCCTTTCTCCAGAATACGACCAACCTCGATCTCAGCCGGAAATTCCTGTATTCGGGTGATCGATCCCTCAACGTCGCTTTCGGCGGCGAATACCGCCGGGAGACATTCCAGATCAGCGCCGGCGAACCGAACTCTTATAACAATGGCAAAAGACCCGCCCACGTCGACTCTATCGCCCCCTATCCCGGAATGGACCGCTTCACGACTTTCCCTACCGCTGTGGGCGCAGCCCCCGGAGCACAGGTCTTCCCCGGATTCAAACAGGATGATGCCGTCAAAGCCAGCCGGAATATTTATGCCGCCTACGCCGATCTCGAGCTCAGCCTGGGTAAATTATTGCTGGATGGCGCCACCCGCTATGAAGATTATTCGGAAAAAGGATTTAGTTATGACAAGCTCAGCGGCAAACTAAGCGCCCGCTATGACATCACATCACAATTTGCTGTCCGCGGCTCGGTGAGTAACGGCTTCCGCGCCCCCTCCCTCCACCAACGGTACTTCCAGAATACCTCTACGCAGTTTGTCCTCGGACTGCCATCGAACTCTTTAACGGCTGGCAATTTTAACCCCATCGTACGGAACGCCTTCGGTATTAAAGAATTGAAACCCGAAAGTTCTACCAGTTATACCCTGGGATTTGTAGGCAGGATCACCAGCGGCCTCACTCTCACCGTGGACGGATACTTCATCTCTATCAAAGACCGCATCGTCCTCTCTACCCCTTTCAACAGAAGCAATCCGCTGGTGGACAATATCCTGAAAAATAATAACGTAGACTCTTCCACGTCGGCGCTGCAATTCTGGACGAACGCCGTTAACACCGAGACCAAAGGCATCGACATCGTCGCTACGGACAAGTTCCGTCTCGGCGCCGGTAACGCCGCCATTTCGCTGGCCGCCAATTTCAACAAGAATTCGGTAGTAGGCGGTGTACATACCAATTCGGTCATCGACGATCCCAAAAACAATCCCAGTCTCAGCAATCCCGCCGCCAATCCCGCTAACGATCTGTCGCTGACCCTCTTCGATCGTCAGCAACGCGGACGCATCGAGACCGGACAACCGAACAACAAGATTAATCTAACGGTTAGCTATAATGTCTCTAAATGGGATTTCATGGCCCGTGCCGTACGTTTTGGCGAGATACAATTCCTGAACAATATAGACCCGAAATTGGTCAATAGCGCCACCGGCGCTTATTTCAACGATTTCGGACTGGGCATCGATCAGACCTTCAGCGCCAAGACGATCACCGATCTCGTCATATCCTATAAACCCGGCCCGGGCATCGTCCTGTCCATCGGTGGAAATAACATCTTCGACGTCTATCCCGACAAGGTCTTTATCGATCCAAGAAATGACCTGCAGGCCGTTCATGACAATCCCATACAGGGCGCTAATAAGACGAATGGCGGATACAATGCGGGCCGCGACGCTTCCAACAGGGGCCGCTTTCTCTTTAGACCCGATCAATTTGGCTACAATGGTCGTTTCCTTTATACAAGGGTGAGTATCGAGTTTGGCGACTTGATAAAACCTAAAACTAAAATCAATATACGATGACAATCAAAGAAATGGTTAAGGAACAGGCACTGATCGTAGATAAAAGTTTGATCATTTTTACCCCTCCGGTAAATGTTCGCCACCGGGGCGATATCCTCGAATCTATGCTGTTCGCGCAGATGGGCGCCAACAATAAAGTACCGGAGGATACCAATAGCATCGACTGGTACAATGCCTATATCGACACGCTCTCTAAAATAGGCTGGGAAGTCGAAGGCGGGGAGCTCCGCAATGTTTCTACAAGCGCCAATCACATCGAATTACATAAAGTGATCATCAACATTCTAACAGGAGCCTTTGGCTCCTGTTTTGCCCGGATCACCAGCACAGTGCTGAACACCATCCGGTCCATCGTCAACGGGATCACCTCCGACGCCGGCGCCCACGGAACAATCGAAGCCTTTGAAAGAAATACCCACACGGAGAAAAGCGGCAGCTTCCAGATAGCGGTCGCCACCGAAGAGTCGGGATGTCTCTCTATCCGCCTGGGCACCTTCCTGATCACCACTACCGATACCATCAAACACATACTGTTTATGAAACTGGTAAAGGACGACACATCACTGCAATATGCATCCAGCCGGCTGACACTGGACCAAAAAGTATACAATAATACCCGGCAGTTTATTCAAAACAAATTAAGGGGGAAGGCCACACAGCTTGTGACCGAGATCCCTCTCTGATACGTCGTGCGCCAGCGCCGGTCAGACAACCTATAGTTCAGGGGAGACCGCCTTCCCAACCCCCTCTCCACCCAACCCTATGGCCTTCTTGCTGTCCATATAAGGCTGATGGTACTGCGCCAGAAATATCTTTTTGGAATCATGATAGGAACTTACGGCGCCAAGTCTGTTCATCAGCCGGATATAACACCAGGCAAGATCCAGCTGATAAGCCAAAAACCCGCTCCGGGCACTGCAAGGAAAAAGATGATGATTATTGTGCCATTCCCCGGCCACATAACCCGGCCATATCTGGTTGATGGAAAGATCGTCCCGGTTAAAATCATTGCCCTCCCTGTGTTTTTCTTTCCCCTTGCCATGCCCTTCATAATTGAATGTCCTGACCCCTATCGCCCAAAAACCCGCCGCCCCGAACAACGTAAAAAACAGCGCCGGACCACCCAAAAGATAAAATACAATGCCCCAGAAAGCCCAGTTAAGCAGACACCCGGCAATAGTCCACGCCGGCCTGGCGACAGAACCCCATTTCTGATACTCCGCATAAGTGTTTGGCCTTACTCCCGTATGATCCATCAGCTTAAGAACACGGCCGTACTCGGCCTCCGTCAGATCAAGGGAAATTGGCTGGTGATTGACGTCCGCGAGAAAACAATATAAAAAACCCGCCGTGGCATTATAAGGATCCCCAGGTTCATCCGATTTGGCATGATGCACATGATGAGAGACCACATAGGTCTCCTCCGGCACGATACTGATCGTAAGATTCCGGGTGACCCACCGCCAGAACCCGTTCTTAAAGGTGTAGGCGTTGTGCGTGCAATAACGATGATACCAGATAGTGCCATGCGTCCCCATCACGACCATGCTATAAAGAAAGGCGATCCCCAGCAGGTAAAAACTGAAATAATGGAAAAGAAAAATAAAAAGACAGGGTATCAGGATCAATAACTTAGACCAGCTAAAAAAAGCCAGCCAATTCTTTCGCGTCCTGAAAATGTTTAGCCGGGAAATGAACTCTTTCAGCAGCTGCCCGGAGGTGGGAATGATCAGGCGGCCTTCTTCGTCCGCCCACCCATAGGAAGGCGTCTCCAACACATGATCCATTAAATTTTTCTTACAATTCTGGTCTTCTAAGGTCGCGGAGAGGAGTCTGGGCATGCAATTGTTTAAGTGTGTTGCAATCTAACGGTATAATATGTAAAATCGTGTAGTATAATCATTAAACCGTAAAATATACAACCTCGCGCCCCCCTGCCGGACCGCCCCCGCGACCGTATTTTTACTACGTAAAACCCCCTATAAAGTCCGGATTCCAGGAAGTATCTTTGTCGCATCGGTCATACCCTTCTGTCAATGAAAAACCCTTACCACCGTACCTGGCAGAAGGCTTGAATCCCTCCAATCATCCTATGTTTAACGTCTTTTCGAAATAATCCATCTCCTTGGGACGGCATTGTTTTACCCTAATTTAAAACGATGTTCAAGTCACAAGTACCCTTTAGTCTCTGTAGCCTGGCTTTTGTCATAACCGTACCAACGGTTGCCAACCCCGGCCCCCCCTCGTCACGATCGCATCAGAATGTTTCCTATGCGGCGGGCCGGTCACTATCCACTACATCAAAAAAGAAGATAGCCAGGATAGCAATGCCTTTACCCGACCAACAGGGAATGAAATTCGTCAAGCATTATATCAGGGACAATGACGAATGCCTCCTCATCGTCAAAAAAAGAAGCGAATTGCCATTCAGCATTATCGATTCTGTCCTCACGCGCTATGGCCTGCCGCTGGAATTAAAATACCTTGCCGTAATTGAATCGGAGCTCAAGCCCTCAGCCGTTTCCCCCGTTGGCGCCAAAGGTCCCTGGCAATTGATGCCCGGCACCGCCCACGAACTCGGTCTGAAGGTCAAACGCGGCTCGGACGAACGCATGAACTATTACAAGAGCACCAGGGCCGCAGCAAAATATCTCAAGGACCTGCACAGGGAATTCGGAGACTGGCTGCTCGTACTCGCCGCCTATAATGGAGGCCCCCTGCCGGTTATCCGGGCCATACACAGATCGCACAGCAGAAATTTCTGGACCCTCCAACGCTATCTTCCGGCGGAATCCAGGGACCATGTAAAAAAATTCATCGCCACTGCCTATTATTTTGAATCGTCCGATACGGCAACTCAGCCCCAGACCCAGTCCATACAGACAGTCAGCAACCTGCCCAACCCTCTCACCATGTAACACCATGAGCATTTGTTCCTATATGTTCACACCAATAACCCGCCGCAACCCGGCGGGTTTTTTATTTCTCACCTTTTATCTTAACTTACCCCGGCAATAAGTCATGAAAATAGCCACCTATAACGTCAATGGAGTCAACGGACGCCTGCCCGTCCTCCTCCGCTGGCTCAACGAGTCAGCCCCGGATATCGTCTGTCTCCAGGAGTTAAAGGCCCCACAGGAAAAATTTCCGGAGTCAGCCATAAACGACGCAGGCTACACGGCCCTCTGGCATGGACAAAAAAGCTGGAATGGAGTCGCTATACTCGCACGAGCCGCGACCCCTATTCAAGAGGTCCGGCGCGCCCTTCCCGGCGACCCAGACGATATACATAGCCGTTATATAGAGGCACGCGTTAACGGCCTGCACATCGGCTGTCTCTACCTGCCCAACGGCAACCCGGCTCCCGGTCCGAAATTCGACTACAAACTACGCTGGTTCGAACGACTCACCACTCACGCTGCCGAACTCCTCGCATCCGGCGAACCCGTTATACTCACCGGCGACTACAACGTCATGCCCACCGATCTCGACGTATACAAACCCGAAAAATGGGTCGATGACGCACTCTTCCGGCCCGAAGTACGCGCCGCTTTCAAAACACTGGTGGCACAGGGATGGACCGACGCCATACGCAAACTCCACCCCGACGAAAAGATCTACACCTTCTGGGACTATTTCCGTAACGCATATGGCCGCGACGCCGGCCTGCGCATCGACCATTTCCTCCTAAGCCCGCAACTCAGCAAACGCCTCACCGCCGCCGGCGTCGACCGCCAGGTCCGCGGCTGGGAAAAAACCAGCGACCACGCCCCCGTCTGGATCGAACTAAAAAAATAGCTTCGCCCCCACTGCACCTTCACAACAGTAAAGCATATACGCCCGCGAAGCATTTCCTCAACCTGATAATTTAACCGAATAAAATGCCAAAGCCCTGACCCCTTTTGTCTGGTGAATTCCCAAGTTTTGATGTATCGGTTTACTCATTATTTAATCATTAAAACTTGCCACCATGAAAAAAATGCTCTTATTCGCATTGACGCTCTCAGTGCTTCTACCCTGCGCCTGCAGAAAGGCCGCAACGCAAACAGCCGAAAACCAACTGCTCACCACAGATCGCCAAACCGCACAGGTCAGCGCCGCCGCAACAACACCGACCAGCGGATGGACCCAGGCATCTTACACCTATGTAATACAAACACCATGGAACCTTCCCCAGTCCAGCCGTTATAGCTTTTCCGGCGGGGAACACCATTTTTGGATCCTCACGGGCGATGCCTGTCAATTCGAAGGCTGCACCACCGGACCGCGGTCAGAATTGCGTATGAATAATGATTATACCACCGGAAGACACCAGTTTGAAGGCGATGTATATATTCTCTCAGGTTCTGCCGGCACGGACTTTATGCAGGTATTCGGAGGCGTAACCAATGCAACGTCTCTCCTGCTTAAAATTCATCCGGAAAACAGCGGCACCATAAAACGCTATGATAATGAAACGCTGATGACGAACGCTTACGGTAAATGGATACACGTAAACGTACAGCACGATGCCGACAACGGCAAGATCTATGTTTACCTCAACGGGTCACTCAAAGGCACCTTTGCAGACCGTGGAGTTGCAACACATTACTTCAAATGCGGCGTGTATAATATCTCTGGTTCAAAGTCCGAGACCCACTGGAAAAATATTAAGTACTGGAAGAACGGTCCCGTCGGACAATAATATCCTCTTCCGCCCGCACAAAATTAAGAGCCTTCAAGTTTATTAACTTAAAGGCTTTTTTTATTTTAATACTTGTCTAAATTCAAACTTTTTATACTTTTATATCATAAAACCTAACTGCGTTTTCGATTGCAAGCCTTAGAACCATACGACGAGATCGCACTCCTCGCAGACATTGCCAAAGGCGACGAAACTGCCTTCCGGCGGCTATTTGAACAACATTGGGATAATATATATGGCGTAGCCGTTACCTTCACGAAATCCCCCCAGGTAGCCGAAGAAATGGTACAGGACGTCTTCGTCAAGATCTGGCTGCAACGCGAAAACCTCCCCCTCGTCAAAAAATTCAACGACTACCTTTTTATTATTGCCCGCAACCATATCCTCACAACGCTTCGCAAAAAACTCAAGGAACAACCCTTTACCGAACATCTGCTAAACTTTTTCCAGGAGACCGCTAATAACCCTGAGGATCAACTCCTTTACAGAGAGACCGAATACCTCGTGCAAAAGGCCGTCGAACAATTACCCCCGCAACAACAATTGATCTATACCCTCAGCCGCAACCAGGGTCTCAACCAGGAAGAGATCGCCAATAAACTCGCCATCTCAAAGAATACCGTAAAATCACACATGAACAAAGCCCTCCAGTCCATCCGCAACTACCTGCAAAACCGCACTGAAGCAGAAGCCTTTACGATCCTGTACTGTATCATCAAAGGCTTTTTCTAAAAAAATTCCCCGCCGGCTAATACCTGCCTTCTTTTTTTGCGTCTTTACTATCAGATACGCCTGCTATATGAGTAAACCTGATCTTAAACAGCTATTAGACCGCTATCTCAACGGCTCCCTGTCCCGGGAGGAACTGCTCGAACTATTGACAAGCCTGCAGAAAGAAGAAAATACAGATACCCTCGAACAGGCTATTCAAAAGGCACTGGCAGACAACCGCTTCAGCAATCTTTCCGACCCCAGCCGCATCGATACGATCTTCCGGAATATCCTGCAACAGGCCAAAGGAAAAAGGATTCGGCTCTGGCGCTGGACCACCGCCGCAGCAGCACTGCTCATCTTTCTATCCGGTATTTACTTCTACAACACAAGACGCGGCTCCGCACACCCCATCGCCGCCCAAACACCCCCGGCACACCACACCATCCCCGGCCATAACAAAGCGATCCTTCAACTGGCCGACAGCTCCTCCATCGTACTGGATGATACTAACACCGGCCTTCTTGCCCAACAAGGCAATACGAAGATACTCAAGCTCAATAACGGACAGCTTGCATACAATACCATTTCAGACAGCAAGACCACTACCCTGTTTAACACCGTCTCCACGCCACGCGGAGGACAATACCAGATCGTATTGCCCGACGGCAGCAAGGTATGGCTCAATGCCGCATCATCACTACGTTTTCCTACCGCCTTTACAGGCACACAACGAAACGTAACCCTCTCCGGCGAAGGATATTTTGAGATCGCTCCCAACAAGGACATGCCCTTCATAGTACAGACAGGCGATCTGAAAGTCGAAGTATTGGGAACCAGCTTTAACGTGATGTCCTATAGCAACGACGACGCCATCCACACTACCCTGCTCAGCGGAGCCGTACGGATATCATCCCCCACCGGTTCCACCGGAACTCTCAAACCCGGCCAGCAAGCTTCCTTCCTGACCAACACCCGCTCTTTTACCGTTCGTGAAGCCGACATCGAATCTGTCACCGCCTGGAAAAATGGACTCTTCCAATTCAACGGCGACAATATCCAAACCATCATGAGGCAAATAGAACGATGGTACGACGTCGACGTCTATTATCCCGGCCCCATCCCCGAAGGACACTTCAGTGGCACCGTAGGAAGAGACAAGGATCTGCTAAAAGTCTTACGAATTCTCGAAGAAAGCGATCTGAAATTTACCATCAACGGCAAAAAACTAACAGTGCTCTAGTAAGAACTACCATCCCGAATACATATCGCAACCAACTAAAAAACCACTCTCACCATGAGACTCATGATTGTATTGCTCCTCACGGCGTACCTACAGGTACACGCGGCAAGCCACGCACAAAAGATATCCCTCGTCGAAAGGAATGTTTCCCTGGAAAAGATATTTAAGGACATTCGAAAACAGACAGGCTTACAATTTTTCTACAAGGACGAACTTCTAAAGACAGCGGGAAAAATTGACATCAACGTCAAAAACGCCACCATCGAAGAAACGCTGGACCAGTGTTTCAAAAACCTTCCGCTCACTTACAGCATCGTCGACAACACGGTCATTATAAAACAAAAGATCACGCCCGTACCACCCATCGACATTACCGCCTCGCCTGCAGCAGATATCACAGGTCTGATAAATGACGCAGATGGCTTCCCCCTGGCCGGGGCTTCTGTTAAGAACAAACGCACCGGAAGAGGTACGGCCACGAATGCAGAAGGAAGATTTTCTATCGAAGCATCCGTTAACGACGAACTCGAGATCAGCTCCGTAGGTTTCAAGACCCAGACCATCCGGATAACCTCTCTTCAACAGACGATCTCCCTATCCCTGAAAGTGGAGATATCCGAACTGGAAAATTCTATCGTCATCGCCTACGGCAGCCAGAAAAAGAAATCTCTCACCGGCGCCGTCGCCTCTGTTACCAACGAAGAGATCGTTACGACCAAAAACGAGAATGTCCAGAACATGCTCACCGGTAAGGTCGCCGGTCTACGCGTGGTACAGAATACGGCCGAACCCGGCTCCTTTGACAATGTCTTCGACATCCGGGGACTAGGCTCGCCACTCATAGTCGTAGACGGTATCCCCAGGGACAATATCACCCGTCTCGACCCCAATGACATCGAAAGCATCTCGGTCCTCAAAGACGCCTCTGCCGCAGTTTATGGCGTAAGAGCAGCCAATGGCGTGGTCCTGGTCACTACCAAAAGAGGCAAAAAAGGCACCCTCGGCCTCACTTACTCGGGTACCCAGACCTGGCAATTCCCTTCAGGTCTCCCTAAACCATTGGACGCAATAGGCTATATGACCCTGGTGAACCAACAGGCATTACACAATGTCAACGGCGGTGTCCCCGTTTATTCACCCACGGACTTTGACGCCTATAAAAATGGTACGAAAAAAAGTTACGACTGGTATAAAGCCGCCATAAGCAAGAGCTTTCCCCAATTGCAGCACAATCTCAGCGCCAGCGGCGGCAACGACATCACCACGTATTTCCTCAGCGCCGGATACACCTACCAGGATGGTATGCTAAAAAGCGGCGACCTGAATTACAAACGCTATAATGTCCGTTCAAACATCAGCAGCAAGCTTACTAATAATATAACAGTCGATCTGAATCTCAACGGCATACTGGACACCAAAAACCAACCTAATTCAGACGCCTGGTGGATCATCCGCTCCATCTGGCGACAAAACCCGCTGGACCCCTTCTACGCCAACGACGATCCCGGTCATCTCTTCCAGGGCTCCGTAGACGGAACGAACCCGATATCTCTCTCTCATAGCAATATCTCAGGATATAAGATATATGACAACAAATGGTTTCAATCGTCTATTGCCCTCACGTATAGAATACCTTATGTACAAGGGCTTAACATAAAAGGAATGTATAGCTATGATTACAAGGTCTCGGACAATAAGTTCTATCAAAGATCATACAACCAGTATACCTATAATACAGCCACGGACTCTTACAATACCTTTATCCAGAATTCGCCCAATACCATCACCCGGCAATTCTACTCCCTACCCTCATCTCTCAGTCAATTATCCCTCAACTACGATCATACCTTTAAAGGAGCACATAGCGTAAATGCATTGGTATTGTTTGAACAAAGCACAAGGTCTGCCGATAACTTCTATGCTACCCGCGAACTGTCTCTTCCCGTGGATCAGCTACTGGCCGGCGACGCATTGAACCAACAAGCTTATCTCGATCCTGCCCAGTTGTACAAGCTCACCAACAAAGGCCTTGTCGGACGCCTGAGTTATAATTTCAGCTCGAAATATCTGGCAGAGTTTAGCTTCCGTTATGACGGATCATCCAAATTCGCCCCCTCCAAACAATGGGGCTTCTTTCCCGCAGGCGCCCTGGGCTGGCGAATATCGGAAGAAGATTTCTGGCGAAATATCAAGGCATTTTCGTTTATCAACAGCCTGAAAATACGAGCTTCTTATGGCAAACTGGGAGACGATGCCGCCTCTAACTATCAATTCGTCACCGGCTATCTGTATCCTGCTACGGGCGACGCTAACAAGCTCGCACCCGGATCGGTATTCGACGGCGCCTTTGTCAATTCCCTACAAAGTACAGGCATCCCCAATCCCGACATCACCTGGTTCGTATCTAAAACATTCGACATAGGCATCGACGCAGAAGCCTGGAAAGGATTATTGGGCTTTACCATAGATTTCTTCCGCCGCGACCGTACAGGCCTCCTGGCAACAAGGGCCTTAAGCCTGCCCGGCGTGGTAGGCGCCGATCTGCCCCAGGAAAATCTGAATAGCGACCGCTCCCAGGGCATCGACCTCGAGATCACCCACCGTAACCACATCGGCAAGTTCAACTATTTCCTAAAAGGCACTTTCGCTTACAGCCGGGTCTATAACAAATACGTAGAACAGGCAAAGGCGGGTAACTCTTATCTCAACTGGCGGAATAATACCAATAACCGTTATTCAGGCATCTACTGGGGCTGGGGCAATGCCGGCAGATACCAATCCTTCAATGATATCTACAATAGCCCGGTTGCCGTAGGAAGAAATACACTGCCCGGCGACTATATCCTGCAGGATTGGAATGGCGACGGACAGATCGACGACCTCGACCAGCACCCGATCGCATACTCGGGATACCCTCTCGTCCAATATGGACTGACTTTGGGCGGCTCCTGGAAAGGATTCGATCTGACTGCGCTGTTCCAGGGCGCAGCTAAAATGGACATCGCCTATTTCGAACAGCTGAATACTCCGCTATGGGGCTCCAACCGCTCCAGCGCCCTCTCGCAATTCATGGATAACTATCATCCCGTCGATCCCACCGCCAACCCCTATGATCCCAACACCGTCTGGGTATCCGGACATTTTCCTTATACAGGAACAGTGCCCCCGACTAACTCCGCTGCCAATACCCAAAATGGCGCTTATCTCCGGTTAAAGTCTGTCGAAATAGGGTACACGATCCCCTATCACCTCCTGTCCCGGGCAGGCATCAAGGGGATAAGGGCCTATGTCAACGGATATAATGTGTTTACTATTACCAGGCTGAGATATGTCGATCCGGAACACCCCTCCGGCACTTACGGTTACCTGTATCCCCTGAATAAATCCGTCAGCGGCGGATTAGTTGTTAATTTCTAAATAATACTATTATGAAGTTCTATAAATACCTGACACTGATCGCTCTTCTTATTTTCGTTAACGCCTGCACCAAACTGAATGTCCCCCCGTTAAATGTAATACAGGACGATGACGTATTTAACAGCAAGGGAGGCATAACGATCTATATGGCCCGGCTATACAGCGAACTTCCCATAGAAGACTTCCGGTACTCGCCGGCCAGAGGATTGAATAATTTCTGGATCATCAGCCCCTTCCCCGCCGTCACCGGCGAAGCGCTCAGCCGCGACCAGCGCAATTCCGTGACGGAGTCGGTCCTTTATTGGGGGGATGCCTATAAACTGATCCGCGAAACCAATTATTTCCTCCAGACATTACCCAAACATACCGGCGACTTCACAAAGACGGATATCGACAGTTGGCTGGGAGAAGCCCATTTTATCCGGGCCTTCACGTATTTCTCCCTGGCCAAACGATACGGCGGCGTACCCATCGTCAGCAATGTATTGCAATATCCTACGACAGACCTCAACAGCCTCGACGTTCCCCGCGCATCCGAAGAAAAAACCTACGATTTTATCGCCGCCGATCTCGACACGGCTTTTTCAAAAATGGCCGAGACCAACCAGACAGGGCGCGCAAATAAATACGCCGCTGCCGCCTTAAAGTCAAGGGCCATGCTCTTTGCAGGTTCTATCGCAAAATATAACCAGGTCTCTTTTTTTGACGACAATCACAACCGCTTATGCGGCATTCCCTCCGACAAAGCCGTGACGTATTTCAAAGCAGCCTATGATGCGGCCCGGCTGCTGGATGGAAAATACAGCCTGTATAAAAAGACATTCGCCGCCGGCGACAAGGAAGCGCAGTATCACAATTATGTCAATCTGTTCTTCGACGCACAAAGCCCCGAGAATATTCTCATCAAAGGATACAGCTATCCCCAATCCGTACACGGATACGACGCCTATAATATCCCCCTTCAATTTATGGGGCCCAATGGCTATTCTTCGGAAGTATCCCCCACTCTCAACTTTGTCGAGCTTTTCGATGGCCTTCCAAAAAATCCCGATGGCACGATCAAGAATCTCGACGCCGGCGGAAAATATCTCTATTTCGATAATACCATGGATATCTTCGCCAATGCGGAGCCCCGCCTCAGAGCCACCGTCATCCTGCCGGGCGATGTTTTCAAAGGACAAAATATGGAGATCCGCCGCGGCATCTACACCGGCAGCATAGCAGGCGGCATCAGCCCCTTCATACCCGCCGGCTCGACCATACAATACCCAACGACCAATATCGTACAATCCGCCAACGGCTCGCAAACAGCCTATACCCTCCCCAATGGCTCAAAAATGAATCCGGCCGGCGCCAGCGGTACCTTTTTTAGCGAAGAGACCTGCTCGCTGACAGGTTTCTCCATCCGGAAATATCTCGACGAAAGCCTCGACAAATCACAAGTGAAGGAAAATTTCGAAACGCAATCCTGGATCGAAATTCGCTACGCCGAAGTACTGCTCAATCGCGCCGAGGCCGCCTATGAACTATTCAATGCCGGCACCCCGGGAACCGACTATCTCCAGGACGCTTACACCGCCATCAACCAGGTCAGGGAAAGGGCCGGAGCCGATCTGCTGGCCGGTACAGGATCACTCAACGACATCACCATCATCCGCAACGAAAGACGTAAGGAACTAGGATTCGAGAATAAGATCTGGTGGGACCTCAAAAGATGGCGCATCATTGACAAAGAACAGAATAATGTACTCTACCGCGTTCTAATGCCCTTCTACGTCGCACAAAACGGCAAATACATTTTCGACGTACGCAAAGACGAAAAGAACAGGTTCTATACGTTTGACCCGAAATGGTATTACGAACAGATCCCCAATGACGAGATCACCAAAAGCAAAAGCCTCAAACAGAATCCCGGTTACTAACGTAAAATCTAGAAAAATGAAAAGTCTACTCTATATCCCCATCATCGCCCTTGTGCTTACCTCTTGTTCCAAACTGGATAATTACCCCTCACCCAACGCTACCCTCACCGGCAAGGTCATAGACGCAGGCCTCAAAGCCACGGTCCAGACAGAAATAGGCAGCGGCGGCACCCGAATAAAATTAGAAGAGATCAGTTGGAGCGACAACCCAACCCCCTTCTATTTCTACTCCATGCAGGACGGTACGTTCAACAACACCAAACTCTTCACCAGCACCAATAAGATCAGCGTAGAAGGCGCCTTCGTCCCCCTGGTGCAATATGACGCCACGGGCACGATCACAGTTGACAACAGAAAGACCGTACAACTAAGCAATACCCCCGCCGACGTAGAGTTCCAGGTTGAACCCTTCCTCCGGGTCACCTGGATAGGCGACCCCGTCCCGAATACCGATAGCACTATCACCGTCAGGGTGCAATTTACCCGCGGCACATCCAACCCCAATTTCCAGAATGACATCAGCGATCTGTTCCTCTATCTGAACACCACCCCCTACACGGGCAATAATGATTACGACAACCGGTACTCGAAACAGCTCACCTACAGCGGGTCGGACGGCAATAACTTTCTCGGTCAGACCATCACCCTCACCACGGCAGGCAAGCTGCCTGCTAAAAGATCCTATTGGTTACGCGTAGGCGCCCGGACCACATACGGACTAAAACAATATAATTATACAGACATAAAAAAAGTGGTTATTCCTTAATTTGTGAACTATGAAATTCAATCTTCTCTTTTACTCTCTTACACTTACCTTTCTTATGGCCGATGCCCAGGAGAAAACCGCCTTCCAGACCAGCCACGCCTGGATCCCGGAAATAGACGTCCGCTCCGACATCGCCATCGTCTACGGCGTCAGCGAACGCGGCGGCGTCACCTTTGAAGACAGGGTCAGATCATGGCGCGACCACGGCTACCAGGTGCACTTCATGACCGGCATCGCCTGGGGACAATACGACGACTACTTTCTCGGCAAATGGGACGGCAAAAATCACCTCGGCGAAGGACAGGTCACACGTAACGGCGATACGATATGGCACGGCAAAAATGTCCCCTATATCGTTCCCGTCGCGTCTTACATCGACTTTATGCAAAGAGGGGTCCTGAAAAGAGTCATCGACGCAGGTGTCAGTTCTATTTACCTCGAAGAACCCGAATTCTGGGCAAGAGCCGGTTACAGCAAAGTATTTAAAAAGGAATGGCAGAAATTTTACGGCTTCCCCTGGCGGCCGCAGCACCTGTCGCCCGAAAACACCTATCTGTCCAGCAAATTAAAATACCAATTGTACTACAACGCGATAAAAGAAGTTTCTGCTTACGCCAAAGCCTATGGCAAAACAAAGGGAATGGACGTAAAGGTCTATATCCCCACTCACTCGCTGGTCAACTATTCCTCCTGGATGATCGTAAGCCCCGAAGCAAGCCTCGCCTCCTTACCCGGCATCGATGGCTATATCGCGCAGGTATGGACAGGCACATCCCGGGAACCCACTTATTTCAACGGGTTGCAAAAAGAAAGGGTGTTCGAGAACGCCTTCCTGGAATATGGATCGATGGTCTCGATGACCGCGCCTACCCGTCGGAAACTGTTCTTTCTCACCGACCCCATCGAAGACTGGCCCCGCGACTGGGCCGATTACAAAAAGAATTATGAAGCCACATTCACGGCCGAGCTATTGTACCCGACAGTAGCCGATTACGAGGTGATGCCCTGGCCGGAGCGCATCTATACCCATACCTACCGACTGGCCAACAGCGATGAAGAAGTATTGATCCCGAAATATTACTCCACACAGATGCAGGTGATGGTAAACGCCCTCAACAACATCCAGACCTCCCCTAACCGCGTCACAGGCACGGGCGGCATCGGTGTGTTGATGAGCAATACCCTCATGTTCCAACGTTTCCCCACACACGACAGCTTCGAAGACCCCCAATTCTCCAATTTCTATGGCCAGACACTCCCCCTGGTCAAACGCGGAATACCCGTCCAGACCGTCCACATGGAAAACCTTGCCTACCCCGCGACCCTAAAAGACATCAAGGTGCTGGTGGTAAGCTATTCCAACATGAAACCCGTCTCTGCCGACGTGCACAAATATCTCGCCGAATGGGTGAATAAAGGCGGTGTGCTGATCTATTGCAGCCGCGACGACGACCCCTACCAGAAAGTAATGGAATGGTGGAATACCAAAGGGAATACCTTCTCCGCCCCTTCCGAACACCTGTTCTCCCTCCTCCACATCAAACCAACGTCCTCCACCCCCAAATTTAAAATTGGAAAAGGCACAGTATACATAGTCCGCCAAAACCCAAAAGAGTTCGTAATGGCCCCCAACCACGATTCCGCCTACATCGCCCTATTAAAAGACGCCTACCCCGGCGAACTAACACTAAAAAATAACTTCTACTTGCAAAGAGGCCCCTACGATATCGTATCCGTCATGGACGAAAGCACCAGCATCGCCCCCTACATCATCAACGGCCCCGTCATCGACCTCTTCGATCCACAGCTGCCCGCGCTCTCAACAAAAACTGTCCTGCCCGGCCAGCAAGCCCTCCTCTACAATATCAGCCGCATCGAAAACAAGAACAAGCCCCAGGTCCTGGCTGCCGCCGCCCGCATCTACGACGAAAACCGCACCGGCAACAGGTACTCTTTCATCGCCAAAAGCCCCCTCAACACCCGCAACAGCATGCGCATCTTCCTGCCTTCCGCCCCCAAACAAACCACCGTCACCGACACAAACGGCATAAAGATCACCGACGTCCAACAATCCTGGGACACAGCCTCCCGCACCTGCTATCTTAGTTTCGACAATAACCCCGATGGCATCAAAGTGGAGGTCACCTGGTAGCCCCACCCTCAAACTCTATTCCTGCTCCTCAAATAATAATGCCAGCAAAAATAAGCCGCCAGCGAACGCAGCGGCTTCCATTTTTCCGCCAGCAAAAGTATCTCCTCCGAAGTCATCGCTCCCGCCGAACCCCGCGGCCCCGCCGCCCCCCACAACTCCCGCACCGTATTCACCACCGCGATATCTCCGATGGGAAATATATCCTTTGCCTGCAAACAAAACATCAGGTAGATATCGGTGGTCCAGTGCCCAATACCCTTTATACTCGTCAGCTGCGCCCTTATCTCCGGTTCATTGAAACCCGACAACCGCATCAGATCGAGCTCTTCCCCAATGATCGCTTCGGACAATGCCCTCAGATATTTCGCCTTCTGCCGGCTGATCTGGCAAGCCCTCATTTCCTCATCCGTCAGCCGCAGGATATTCTCCGGAGAAAAGGCAGCCATATATCCATTAAGCTTTTCAAAATGCGCCTTCGCCGACTCGAGGCTCACCTGTTGCTCCAGTATTATCTTGGACAGCGAAACAAAACCCGGCTCCCTCGACCAGCCCGGTGGTGCTCCATATTGTTCATATATCCTGGCAAATATCTTATCCTGCCTGATGAGTTCCTTTATATCTTGTTGATTAACAATTCGGGATTGATCCAATGCACAGAAATTTATAAAGTAAAGTTAATAACAATCTTAGCTCTCCGAAAATAGCCGAAATTGTAATAATTCTTTTCTCTCCATGAAAAAATACACCCCCCTACTCCTTATTCTATTAGTCCTTGCTTGCGCCAACAACAAGCCCAGCCCCGCCAGGCCCGATAAACCTAAAGCACCCTCCCAATCTATAGGCAGTCTTCTAACCAGTTACTTTTCCACTTACGAAATATCACCTATCCTAACAATTAACAATACCTCCCGCCGGCAAGACAAGATAATACTGGCCGGTCATAAAATTCAATGGCTGGTTAAAAACGAGGAAACCATGATCAAAATAGACAACGACCTTTTTACCCTAAAAGGCAAGGCCACACTCAATCCAATATGGGATGACGGAAAAGATACAGTTGACGACGTCTGTGTCTGGGATGAGGTAAAGCTCTATAATATAAACCACAGGGAACTCATTTGCATCAGCATGGGCTACGTTCACTGCAATGGATTAGCTTGTAGTCTTAGATGTTATTTGGTATATGATCCGACAACAAGAAGAAAAAATTTCTTCGGCTCTATCTACACCAGCGGCGATATAAATTTATACGATTTTAAAAATGATGACAAAATAGACTATGTGGCCAGCGCTTACTTCGAGGATGACTCGGAGTGGGCAAAACGTGTTTACGTATTATATTCTATGGACAAAAACGGCCAGTTCAACATTCTTAAAACCGAAAAGAGCTCTTCTTACAGCCTTAAACATACTTTCTCCAGGAGAGAACCTACAAAAGCAGACACCCTCGAACAACACTGGATAACAAAAATCAAATAATTCTCTCCGCGCTCAGCGCATCCAGAAACAACTCCGCATGCTCATGCCGCCGAAGAACAGACGCCGGATACTTTTCGACGACCTCCCGGTACAAAGTATTAAACACCGCATCCGCCTTCAACCGGCCCGGGACGATACAATAGATGAACCGCCCCGCCATCAGCGCCGGGATGGTCAATGTAATGGCATAGGTCGGCACCTGCCGCAATTCCAAAAAACAACCGTCATTCACCTGCTGCTGGCGGCAGGCAGCATCCAACTCTACCACCTTCACTACATACGCATCGGAAAAGTCAGCCACCGGCGGATCGTTAAAAGCAATATGCCCATTCTCCCCAATGCCCATGCAAACTATATCCGGCGGAAAATGCCGGAGCAACGAAGCATATCGCTCGCATTCTTTTTGCACATCGGCCGCGCCTCCGTCGATATAATTCACGGAAAGAAGATCAACGGTACCGAACAGCCTTTCCCGCAGGAAATTCCCAAACCCCTGCACGGCATCGGGAGGAAGACCAATGTACTCATCCATATGAAAGGCGCGGATACGCGCCCATTCGATAGGCGTCTGCCGCAAAGCCTCCAGGAATTCATTCTGGGAAGGCGCCGCGGCAAATATGATATTCACCGTCTCCTGCTCCTGCAACAATTCATCGATCTTCTCACTCACCCGGACAGCCGCTTCCTTCCCCATCTCCGCCCGGGTAGTATACACCTGTACGTTCAATTTATTTATTCTCATAGACGATCTCACCTTTAATGATAGTAAAATGTATGCGAATGTCTTCATCAAAGATCACGACGTCTGCATCATAACCCGGCGTGATCATTCCCTTACTGCCTGACAGACCCAATATGACAGCCGGCGTGGCCGTGATCATGCGGACAGCTTCGGGAAGAGGAATGCCGGCGCCGATCATCGTACGCACCAGGCGGTCGGCCGTAGCCACACTGCCGGCAAAAGCGCTGCGATCAGGCAGCTTTGCTACCCCATCCTCGACGATCACCTTCAGTCCATGATGTATGTTGCCCAATATGCTCTCGCCTTCCCCCATACCCGCCGCCCGCATAGCATCAGTTATCAGAGCCGTCTTCGCCCCGCCTTTTATCTTATACACCAGTTGCAACAAGGGAGGTGGAAGATGTATGCCGTCGGCAATGATCTCCACATCCATATCGTCTATCAGAAAGGCAGCTTCCACTACACCCGCGTACCGATATGCATTCCGCCTCGTCACACCCGACATACCGGAATAGAGATGCGTCGCCAGCGTATAACCGTTATTAAACCCTTCCAATGCCTCTTCATAGATGGCATCCGTATGGGCCATAGACATCAATACCCCTTTCTGGCGGGCATAATGGGCAAACGCCAAGGCCCCTTTCAACTCCGGCGCAGCACTCCATCGTTTTATCAGGTGCGCCTTTCCAAGTATCTCCTCATATTCCGCAGGGTCCGGGTCGCGGATATAACGCGGGTCCTGGGCGCCCCGCTGATTCATGGCAAAATATGGGCCTTCGAGATGCATGCCAAGAAACTGCGCGCCGCGTGTATTTTTTGGAAGCACCTGCTCATAAACGTCAAGAATATGCAGTATCTCTTCTTTAGAACCCGTCAGCGTAGTCGGCAGCATGCCGGTAGTACCATAACGGGCATGAAGCTCCGCGATGGCTAAAAACGCCGGTTCATGACCGTCCATAAAGTCGAAGCCCCCGCCTCCATGCACATGCATGTCGATAAACCCCGGCGATACATACATACCCCGGGCATCGATCACCCTGACCCCACCCTGGCCCTCGATGATCCTGACCCCGCTGCGGCCCTCGATCACCCCGGCTCCACCCCGGCCCTCGACCACGCTGGCTCCGGGACTGGATGGCTCTTCCCCCTCTACAGCCTGAACGACGCCGTTCCCCAATACCACCGTCCTCCCCTCCAGGATACCACCCGGAGTAAGGACACGCCCATTAATTATTTTCACAGATGCCGAACTCATTGAACACGCTTTAGTTTAAATATAGTCCAGTTCCTTATGCGATGACCATATGCAGCATAAAAAAACAGATAACAATAACACGGCAGCAGGATCCAATAGGCCTGCCGTACATTCCACTTGTCCGCCAACCATCCGTATATCAATGGTAATATGGCATTCCCGCATAAACCCATCACCAGCACGGAAGCCCCCGCTTTCGTAAACCTCCCCAGATCATCCAGGGCCAGCGGCCAGATACCCGCCCATATGAGGGAGTTGGCAAACCCCAGCAGCACCAGGAACCATAGCGAGATGTCCGCCACATACCCCCCGAAAACGACCCTGCCGCTACTTAATACGATCAGCAGGGACAGCAGGATACCCAGCACCGTGCAGATAAGAAAAGCTTTTGCCTGGCTGATCCACCGGGGAATACTGATAACGCCGGTAATATATCCGGTGATCGTCGCCAGCAACGTATAGGAAGGAAAAACTTTGGCTTCAGCCAGGTGTATGTGCATCGATCCTGCATACCCGATGATCGTGTCTATGGCCAGCACCTGCGAGCCTACATGCAGGAAAATTGCCAACGCACCCAATATCAGGTGGGGAAAATGAAATACACTCGTTTTACCCGCATTAGCCGTGGCAATGGCTTCATTCTCCTGCTCCGTATTGATCTCCGGCAGTGAAGAATACCGCACCAGGCATCCGAGAATAAAAAGGACGGTACCCACAACCGCATATGGCCAGATCACCCTTCGTATAAGGTTGTCCAGCGCTGCATTCCGTTCCGCCTCCCCCATCGTGGAAAGACTCCTGAAAAGCACACTATCCGAAGGACGCAGGATCACGGCCGCGAACAACAGCGGCGCAAGAATACCGGCAGCTTTATTGCAGACGCCCATGATACTGATGCGCTGCGCTGCCCGCTCCCTGGGACCCAATACAGTGATATAAGGGTTCGCCGCCGTCTGCAAAATGGCAAGCCCCGCACCTATCGCAAACAGCCCCAGTAAGAATCCGCCATATGCCCGGTACAACGCCGCTCCAATAAAAATAAAAGCTCCCAGCGCCATGATCCAGAATCCCGCCATCATCCCCTTCTTAAAACCGGTCAATCGCAACAGATACGCGGCAGGCATCGAGATCACCAGGTAAGAAATATAAAAGGCAAAGGCCACCAGGTAGGACTGGAAATTATTCAGCTCACAGGCGATCTTGAAATAAGGTATTAAAATGGCATTCACCCAGGTGATGAACCCAAATGTGAAGAAAAGACACCCTATTATAGTAATGTTCTTTGTGATACCTAAAAATATAGGAAATTAACTGTTTCCCTTTATATTTAAAGTATGAACCGCTCGATCGTTACTTGCTGGGCCCTGGCCCTTTTATCAGCCGCCTGTCATAACACTCCCTCAAAAACAAACAAGACAGACTCCCTTGCTTTAAGGAAGAGCATCCCCGAATCACCGGCGCTGGCGCCCGACTCAGCCATCGCCAAAATGCACGTGGAGAACGGTTTTACCGTAAAATTGGTCGCCGCCGAACCCCTCGTCGCCGCCCCGGTAGCCCTCAGTTTTGACGCAAAAGGACGGATATGGGTTGTGGAAATGATGGATTATATGCCCGATGCAGCAGGGACAGGGGAAGACGCCCCCACTGGCAAAGTGGTGATACTATCTGATAAAAATGGAGATGGACTGATGGACAGCAGTCAGATATTTTTGGATTCCCTTGTCCTGCCCCGCGCGATCTGTTTGATGGAAGACGGCATCCTCGTCGCAGAACCGCCAAAACTCTGGTATTATAAGATAAAAAACGACCGGCCGGCCGGCAAAACCCTGGTAGACTCAGACTACGCCGCCGGAGGCAATGTCGAACACCAGCCCAATGGCCTGCTGCGCGCGATGGACAACTGGATCTATAACGCCAAATCCGCCAAACGGTACAAAAAAGCAGGCGATCGCTGGCTGATAGAAAGGACACACTTCCGCGGACAATGGGGCATTACCCAGGACAGCGACGGACGGCTGTATTATAATACCAATTCGGAAAATCTATTGGGCGACTATTTCCCGCCCGGACTTGGCGCCGGCAACCCACACCAACGGAATGTCGCAGGATTTTCAGAACATATTGTCGCAGACAACAGGGTCTACCCGGTAAGACCCACCACCGGCGTCAACAGGGGCTATCAACAAGGTGTCCTGGACGACAGCCTGAGACTGGTAGAATTCACCGCCGCCTGCGGACCGGTAATTTATAATGGCGGCCTGTTTGACAACGCCTATGACGGAAATGCATTTGTAGCGGAGCCCGCAGCTAATCTCATAAAAAGAGATATCCTCGCCCAACAGGAATACAGAACGACAGGCAAAGAAGCATATGAAAAAAAGGAATTTCTAGCCAGCGAAGACGAACGCTTCCGCCCCGTCAATCTTAACGTCGGCCCCGACGGCGCATTATACATCGCAGATATGTACAGAGGCATCATCCAGCACAAAACCTATTTGACAGATTATCTCAAAAAAGAAATAAAAGACCGGGCCCTGACCAAACCCCTCAACTGCGGACGCATCTATAAGGTCGTCCCTACCAACGCCCCGGACACAACCGCCCCCTTCAACACCCAGTTGGTAAAGTTATTGCAAAACCCCAACGGCTGGGTCCGCAGCAAAGCGCAACAACTGCTGGTCGACGCTAAAGACAAACAGGTAATCCCCGCACTGCGGCAATTAATAACCAACCCCAGCACCCCCGGCCCATTCATACACGCACTCTGGACCCTCGAAGGCCTCAACGCCTTACAACCCACAGACCTCCTGCCCCTCCTACAACAATCCGACCCCAAAATACGCATGCAGGCCCTGGCCGCTATCCCATCCATACTAGACAAAACCAACTATCGGCAATTCATACCCGCGCTAAAAACCCTCCTCAGCGACAACGATTCACTTGCCGCACCCTATATCGCCTTCATCACAAATACGATCCAAACTTTCGACCCTGCCCAGGCCCATGAAATACTGATCACCCTTGCCCGCAAATACCCCAACAACATTTACGTCGCCGACGCCATCATCAGCAACCTCTATAATAAAGAAGACGCCTTTTATAAAGGATCCATCGCCCTTAACCCCGATACCAGCCTGGCCCTCAACCGGCGTTTAAAAAAGGTTCTCGCCGACATCGCAAAAGCCGCCAACAGCAACAACGCTAAAGCTCTCGCCAAAGAATATCCCAAAGGCGCCACCATTTTCCAAACCCTCTGTCAAACCTGCCACGGCGCCGACGGAAATGGCATCCCATCCCTTGGCCCTCCCCTCAACGGCTCCAATTGGGTACAGGGCAATAAGAACCAACTCATACCCATTGTCCTCTATGGCCTCACCGGTCCCATAAAGATCGCCGGCAAACTATACAAATCGCCCGAAGTTAGTGGAGACATGCCCGGCATCGGCGCAAACAAAGAATTCACCAATGAAGACATCGCACAAACCCTGAATTTCATCCGTAACTCCTGGAACAATAAGGCCGGGAAGATCAATGCGGCAGACATCGACAACATCCGCAAAAAATACAGCAACCGTCCCAAACCCTTTAGCATGGAAGAATTGGAGAAGATCCTTCCGCCTTCAGGCTCTCCGCGGGATTAGCTTTCGCGGCCGCTCCCCGATCCGGCGAGGCTATCCCCCAATGAAAATCGAAAACCTTTATTTAGATGTCAATTTCAGTCCCACTACAGATATTAAAAGCAGGAAAAGGAAAAAAACTCTTATAAGTGATTTAGGTTCTTTAAACAAATATATTCCAAGTATAATGGCGCCTGCAGTCCCGATGCCAGTCCATATTCCATAAGCAGTACCTAAAGGAATTTTCTTTACTGAATAAGAAAGAAAATAAAAGCTCAGCAACAACAGCACTATTGTAGCTGAAGTAACAAGTGGCTTTCGCAGACCATCTGAGTATTTCAAACCTATAGCCCAAGCGATTTCGCAGATGGAAGCAATAGCTAAATAAATCCAGTATTTCATCACTTCTTTAACGCCCGATTTAAATCATTGATTAAGTCATTTACGTCCTCCAAACCTACACTCAAACGAATTAAATTATCAGGTGTAGGCGAGTCAGGTCCTTCTGCACTCTTTCTGTGTTCCAGCAGGCTTTCAGTACCGCCTAAGCTTGTGGCATTAGTAAATACTGTAACTTTTTGTGCAATTCTGATTGCATCTTCTTTAGAGCCTTTTACAAGAAAGGATACAATTGCTCCGGGGGCCTTCATTTGCTTTTTTGTAATTTCATAACCGGGATGAGAATTTAACCCAGGGTAAATCACTCTTTCTATTTCAGAATGATTGTTTAGAAATTCCGCAATGATCTTCGCGTTCTCCACATGTTGTTTCATTCGAGGGCTAAGGGTTCTTATGCCCCGCGTTAGCAACCAGCAATCGAAGGGACTGGGAGCAGCGCCAATTATTTGCTGTATAAACCGTATCTTCCCCCACCACTCATTTTTTTCCCGGGTAATCAAAGCTCCTCCTGTTACATCGCTATGCCCACCTAAATACTTAGTCGTGCTATGCATCACGATGTCTGCACCCAGCACTATTGGGTTTTGTAAAACAGGAGTGGCGAATGTATTATCAATAGCTGTTTTAATGCCATTTTTTTTACAAATTGCTGTCAATGCCTTAAGGTCAATCACATTTAATTGAGGATTGGTGGGTGATTCAGACCACACCAGTTTTGTATTTCCTTTTATTGCGCTTTGAAGGTTTGTAATATCACTCAAATCAATAAAGGAAACGTCAAGTCCCCATGGGATAAAAACACTCTTCAGCATCTGGCGAATTCCAGCATACACATCATTATTTACAATAACATGATCTCCCGGCGTGAGACTGGAAAAAACAGCATGTGCTGCCGCGCTTCCACTGCTGAATGCAGCAGCATCCGCTCCATATTCCAGCTGGGAAAGTATTCCTTCCAGGTGCTTACGGGTTGGGTTGTCTTCCCGGCTATAAACGAATCCGGTGGGCGCCTCTCCCGTTGGGCAATAATGGAAAGTTGTTGAAAGCTGTATGTGAGAAGTGACAGCAGGCTCGCCACTATTTGCATCATGACCGGCCTGGGCACAAATGGTTTCTAAATTTTGATTCATCTTTTTCCGGTTGAATTGATTGAGGCCAAAAATACCTGTTGTTTTAATCTTAATTATCTCTAATTTTGACATCATTAATACTTATTAAGCATCAATGGAATTACGTCACATTCGTTATTTTATCGTATTAGCTAAAGAACTTCACTTCCGCAATGCGGCCGATAAATTATTCATAGCTCAATCTGTCTTGAGCCGGCAGTTAAAAGAATTGGAAATGGAGTTAGATGTTGAACTTTTTCACCGCACTAAAAGAAAGGTTGAAATTACCGAGGAAGGGAAGCATTTTTTTACAGTAGCGAACTGGCTAATTAACCAATTGGAGATTGAGAAAAAGACACTACAACAAATTAAAATAGGATACAAAGGAAGCCTGAGTATAGGGCATGTGGGCACAGCGATGTTTAGTATTCTTCCAAAACTTGTGGTACAATTTAAAAAAGAGTATCCTGACGTAGATATAAGATTATTAGAACTGACAAATCAGGCCCAGATAGAAATGATTGACAATGGAACATTAGATGCCGGTATTATCCGGATGCCCGAATCAATAGGTGGCCTTAAAAGTATTCCTGTATTCAGTGAAGGGTTTTCGCTAGTGCTTCCGGCAAATCATCCATTAAAAAATTTTCGAAAGCGAAATCTATCAATATTAAGAGATGAGTCATTTATTTTGTTTGCCAGACATTGGGCGCCTGCCTATTATGATGCCATTATTTCCATCTGTCATCAGGTAGGATACTCTCCAAAAATTGATTATGAAACGGTGAATACAAATACCATGATTCAACTTGTCAGCAACGGCCTCGGCATTACCATTTTGCCTTCCAGCATTAAGAATTGCAACAATCCAAAATTGAAATTTCTCAGTCTTGACTTTATCAATGTTACAAGCGAATTGGCACTTATATTCAAAGAGGAAACAGGGAAAAATAAAGTTGCGCAAAATTTTATAAAGCTAGTCACTAACTAGGACTGTAAGATGCGCTCCATTCAGGCCCGGATATACCGATTCTACTCTTTTCGATAGGTAGGTCGCGGAAAACCCGGCTGAAAAGAAGCCGTCTTTTTTGTCAATATTTTACACCGATACCCTATCTCCACTTCACTGACAACCTCCGCTACCAGCCGGGAAAGCACCTCAGGCTCAGCCTGCACCCGCGCGTTGATCAACAAAGCCACAGACTCCATCCTCGCAGCAGCAGCCGCATCCACCGCACCTGTACCCGCCGCCGCCTCACTCAACACAGTATAACTTATTTTTGTCTTCCCATCCACCAAAAATTTCAAATGCCCGATAGGGTACCCGCATTCCCGTATCCTTTCATCGATCCTCCGGGTCAACGCCACTGCCACTTCCACCGCCCGCTCACCCGGATCATAAATGACAAGCTCCTGGTCCAGCCACGCCAGCAACGCCTCGCCGGCGCCATATATCCCATAATCAATCTCCAACGAGGGTAATATCCCCACCGGAGAAAAAACCCCGACCGAAGCCCCCGCCACCGGGAACGCTCCCACCGCCGCCATCCACTGGCTCACCCCACCCGCCGCCACGCTATCCTGGTATAGGATCACTTTGTCCGGATATCTCCGCCCCATCACCCCCCGCAACTCCTCCAACTGGCCCCCGTCAATAAGATCTATCTTATTGACGACAATAATCCCGGCTTCCTCCAGCTGCTTGTAATAAATGTAGCTGACCCGCTCATCAAACAGCAGGGTATTATGCCGCAACTGCATATACAACACCCGTACATCCGTCAATACAGACATAGTAACAGTTATGTCCCCTCCGTATTCCTGTAGTGGCTTCATCACCGTAGCCACCATATCCGTGCAGGAACCTACGGCTTCCGCAAAGATCACTTCCGGCCGGACAGCCTCCAGCAAAGATTGAATAGTATCGTCCAGATGATTGTAGTTACAACAAAAACAACCATTCGTCACCTGCCGGTTTGGAATGCCCAGGCTTTCAAAAAACTCCCCATCTACCAGTCTTTCCCCCTGATCATTCACGATCACCCCTACACGGATGCCCGCCGCTAACAATTCGCGGCAGGCATGTTCGATGGCAGTCGTCTTGCCACTGCCTAAAAATCCACTTACCAGGTTTATCTTCATGACATCCCTAATTTCGATTCCCGTCCGCTGATCAACACCTTGTGTACCTCGATATTCCCGTACACCACGGTCAACATCACCTTTCCAGCCTTCTGGCTAACTGTTCCAAACCCCGTAGCCGTAGAAATAAAACTCGTAAAGTCCCCGATCTTCGAATCCACGAATAAGGTCCTGTCCACCGCGTCGTACCTGACTCCCGTGAGCCCCTGCAACAAACCATAGCTGGACATTGCCCGCGCATACCAGTGACCACATTCATATTCATTGAAAGGATTACGGACTCTGCCATCATACCGGTCGCGGCAAAGCCGTACAACTTCCAACCCCTCAGCTACCCTGCCCATCAGCATCAGATGCGAAGCCACCTGGTACTCGATACCCGTCCAGACCTCGTCACTGTATACAAAAGGCAGAGACAGCTTACCGCCTTTCGGCCATGTGCATAATAATAGGCCGCCTTCGTGCCCCAGCGCATAAGCCGGCCGCTGTGGATTGGCATGTTCGCTAAGATCCCTTTTCAGATTGTATTTATGGATAGCACTTAGATGCGCGCGCACTTTGGCCGCATCTATAAAATCATCCAACCCGCACATACGGCCTATCCAGACACCCAATACGCCGTCACTGAGACACCCCGTCCCATATTGATATTTCGGTCCTTCTTTTTGTAACATGGCGACAGCCTCCGAAGAATATTCTCCTCCGAACGACTTCGCCTTTGCCGGATCAGGCGCATCCAAACCCTTGTATTCTATTTGCTGTATGAAATATTCCCCATTGTATAACTCCTTCTCCATGTATGCCTTCCCGGTAAAATAAAGCTCCTGGTACCGGGTGACGTCCTTTTGCAGATACCGGCCCATTTCGGTCATGGCTTTCAGCGCACCCAGGTAGAAGCTCGTACACATTCCGTCGGGTCCCCAGAACTCAATATCATAAGTATTATGATGAGGCTCTTCCACTACCCCCCTGCTCCGTGGATCCCATACATGGATACAATAGTCCATACTTGTTTTCACCACAGGATAGATACGGCTTAACCATTCGCTGTCCCCACTGATCCGCCAATCCCGGTAAACTTTCATGATCCCGCCCAGCTGCCCGTCCGCTGCAGCATGGAAATCGTGTTTCACCGGGCTGATCGGCATATTGGCCCTGAATCCCTGATGCCCGGCTCTATTTTGATTCTCGCAAAACTCCGTATTTCTTAAGGTCCTTTCCAGGGAAGGAAATAAATGCGGCATCGCCTGGGCATAATTCCATACATGCGTACAGCTCCCATGACAACAACCCTCATCATCCCCACAACCTTCCCAGCTCCACAGACGGCCGTCATATTGACGAAGCACCGTTGGCGATTTCAAAATGGTAAGATTCGCGGCCACCGCTTCCATCACTTCCGCAGGCAATGTCGACGAATAAAATGCATCCGTAAAAAGTTTTGTCTTTCGATGCAGTTCCGAGTAACTATCCCTCCAATGATCGGCGATGGCATAGATATCTTTGAATTGACTGCTATACCAGGGTTTATAATTCGGCGACGAACTTTTAGCCCCCCTCTTTTCACCGATATCTTCCGGCCCCGCACAACACCCATCGCCGGGAGCACAGTCTTTTTCCATAACGGTTCCAACATGTAAGGAAGAGTCCGGCACATACCAGGCCATCATCACCCGGATGGTTCTTGACCCGCCCGGCATCAGCGAAAAAGGCACAAACAAAGCGGCGCCCGGAGCACCTTTCGCCACAGGATCCACCGCCTTGACAATACCATCCCTCACCGCATTCCACGCCATCGTCAAAGGATCCCACCATCCTCCACGAAACCAGCAATGATCCACCACCGTATCCGCCTGGTCGGAAAAAATAGCAAAACTTCCCTGCAGCCAGGGCTTCTCAGCCGTTCCTTCCTGGTGCAAGACAAAACCATTAGCCAGCGCTCCAATGGAATTATCCCCCTCATCCGAGGTCGCCATAAAATTCTTCGTGTTGAAAGAAAAGACAAGATCGATACTGGCCGCCCCGCTATTCACAAACGTATATTCCAATCCTCCAACGGGAAGACCCGAGTTATCCTCCTCTGTCGGTACAAAAGGACTCCAACCCGTTATTTGCACATGAAGTGGAAGATCCTTGTCCCGAAGACTGACCATCCCAAAAGGAAATTTCGTGACAAATGCAGCACTGCCGAACCTCGGCAACCCGAACGTACTGCCCGCCGCACCATTGCCGGTTCCCCGCTGACCAAAAAATTTCCAGGCAGGTACCGGACCTTCAAGAACCTTCGTTCCGTTTTGAACCCCTTTGATGTGTATCGCCGCAAACAATGCAGGCTCATTAAATATCTCCGGCCTGTTCCGCACGCTCATGTGCGATAGAGCCCCGGTCCCTTCCAGACAGAACATACCCGCCCCCATCCCGCCGATAGGAAAGGCCGGACGATTCAGATATTCCCCCTCATAGGGCGCATTATATTTGCGCTTCCCCGCGACTACGCCTTTTGCCGCAGGGACGTCATCATCCTTCCCCACCTGTTGAAAAACAGGCGGATTCACCACAGCCCCCATTCCCCCCAGGGCAACTTTCTTTATAAAAGACCGGCGCCGGTTCTCTTTCATATGTATAAATATACTTCTTTGCCGCCAGAGCGAAAATGCTTATTCTTTCCGGAGAAATTTGTACCCTTGTAAGCCCTTGATTAGTAATTTTGCGGTTCCCTACTAGTATGACGAACCCTTAAGATCCTTATGAAATCAGGCCCTATGAACTAAGCCACACGGAGGAGGTGTAGCTCGAACGCTCGATAGTTGCCATCATTTCCAAGTTTATATTTGTCGGCAGGATATTTTTCAGGGTGTGCAATAAGACCCTCAATTTTTTCAACCACTTCCACCCTGACATTTTCGGCATTTTGGATGGAATCTTCGGCTATATATAGTATCGCCTTATTAAATTGTCGGAGTGCTTGTCTGTCCCAACCAATTTTTCTATTTGCCATGCAGCCAGCTTTTCGACATTTCGACCACTTCCTCATGAGTATAAAACTCGCCGGCGTCCATTCGCTTCATAGCTTCATCAATTTCAGCATTGTATTGTTCAATACTTATAGAGGTAGTGTCTTCTTTTAATTCGACATAGTGTTTAGCAACTTGCAAAAGGGATTCCTTTTCTACGATCGATAAACGCATCCAATATTGCAAAAAATCTTTATCTAGCGATTGGGCTCCCATGGTATCTATTTTGTACAAATTTAATTTTAAAATCCGGTTCTTTGAAAGGAAGATCCCAAGTTCAACTCAATTTACACATCATTGAAAATCAATACCATAAGACACTATAACCATAAGTACCCCCCCAGTCCCCCCCGTCACCCTCACCGCCAGCCAAAACCCTCCGGGTACAGCAACTCCCGCACCTCCCTTATTATTTGCCCCATGTCGTATTGCCAATGCTCATAGATCTCATCCAGAAAAAACTCTATCTCCACCCGCTTGCCCTCCTCGGCCCACTCAAACACAGGCAAACAAAAAGGCCCCTCCGGGTTTTTCCCGCGCACATAGGTCGCCAAAGGCATATAGGGGTTCCCCCATGCTAATGCCTTCTCCTCCATCCGCGCAAAAATAGCCGCATCAAGACTTCTCTTACAATCATCCCACAGCCTTATACCCGCTACCCCTTCCCCGACCTGCTCTATCGCAACGGCCAGACCGGAAAGCCCCTCGCCCCTGAAAAAAGCCCCCATCCATATCTTGAAAGATCCGTCAAAACTATCCAGCACATCCACACTCAACAGTTTGTATAGCCGCGACACCTCGTCGAGCGAAAAATAATCCCCAGTCCGGGCCAGGATATAATCGATCACCCTGGTTTCTAACTCATTTATCTGGGCCAGCGTCACCCCCAAAAATTCATATTTCGGTTGCGCAAACAGCCCGAAATAATAGCTTTTAAAGAAAATGGTCCGCCGGTCATATGTCACCTGTACATATAAAGGATGCATCTCCTTACCCTGGAAGAATACCGGTTTTATGCGCGCATTGAAATAGGTCTTGTGGCTGACGTCATAAAACTCTTTTGCCATCCCATAATATTTAACAATAAATATAAAAATTGTTTTGATAACTTTATAATTTTATCAAAACACCTTATCCCATGTCACACACTTCTCAGCCTCAAAATACCAGCCAACCTCGTCTCAACGGCAATCTTCCCGGGCCAAAAAAGGCTAAAGACCTTCGTCTCAACATCCGTCTCTCCCAGCAGGAATGGGACAAGATACACAAACTTGCCGCCAACAGCACCTGCCGCAACGTCAGCGAATACGCCCGGAAAGTACTCACCGAAAAGCCGGTCAACGTATTCTACCGCAACCAGTCCTTCGATATCTTCGAAGAACACATAACCCGCTTGTTGCCCCAATTGGAACTCTTCGGCGACAACTACGACAAGATCACCCAACAAATATTGGCGCTGAACGCCTTACCGTCGATGGTCAATTTCCTATCCGCCCAGATGACCTACGGCAAAGGCTTCTTAGGCACCGTTGCAGAGATCAAAAGCCTCATCGAAAAACTATCCGACCAATGCGACCCAAAATAATGTCCTCCCGCAGCATCGCCCGTTCACTGGACTACAACGAAAAAAAAGTCACCCAGGGAAAAGCCGAATGCATCGCAGCCGTCAACTACCTGAAAGACCTCTCCCGTCTCAGCTATGACGACAAACTGCATGTCTTGAAAAAACGGATGGCCCTCAACGACAGGGTCAAAACCAGCCAGCACATCACCCTCAACTTCGACCCCGCGGACAAGTTATCCAACGAACAAATGCAAAAGATCGCCAAGGTCTATATGAAAGAGATTGGTTTCGAACAACAACCCTATCTCGTATACCGCCACCACGACGCAGGCCATCCGCATTGCCACATCGTAACCACCCACGTCCTCCGCAACGGCGACCCCATCGAATTATACAACATCGGACGCAACCAATCCGAAACAGCAAGACAACGCATCGAGGCTGAATTCCACCTGACCACCGCCGAAATGAAAAAACAAGCCCGGCTGCAACAACAGCAAATAGATGGGGTCCAAAAGATCAAATATGGCGAGTCATCCATCGCCCAATCCATGTCCCGCGTACTGGAATACGTCACAAAAAACTACAAATGCACTTCCCTGAAAGAATTCAACACCATCCTTCGTTCATACAACCTCGAAGCCTATCGCGGAAAAGAAGCCTCCCAACTATACCAGCACCGCGGCCTCCTTTACCGCGTCCTTGACGAGAACGGCCGCTATATCGGTGTCCCGCTCAAAGCCAGCTTTTTTGACTGTAAACCCACCCTCGACAATCTTTCAATGCAATTCCTGCAAAACCAATCTCAGAAACTACAACACCTGCAGACCGTGACCACCCGGATAAAATGGGAATTACTCCAAAACCCGGAAAACTTCGATTTCCTTGTCAGTAGCCTCTTCCGAAACAATATCCGCATGGTCCTGCAACGCGATAAGGAAGGTAAATGCATAGACGTCACCTATATCGATTTTAAAAACAAATGCCTGTACCCCGGCGGCGAATTGGACGAACGTTGCAAGGCCAGCGCCATCCAAACCGTCATCGACAACCAAAAACTCCGCGAAACCCAATATTCCCAACAACAATCCCAACGACAAACCTATCGCCTCCGGCCTTCCTTTTAAATATCCTGTTCACACGACCCTTGCTTCTCTGTCTGAAATCAAACCAAAGGAAAACCCTGAGGATCCCCAGGTCCCAGCACATAAGCTCCCATCGCCCTTGCGCTTTGCATAAAGGCTCTCAAACTCAAGGTTAACTCTCGTGCTGTCCTTTAACCATTTTTCAACGTTTCATAGGGTTCGATCAGCGGCAGTCTTTGAGAGATGTCCAACATGTTATGATTTTAAAAATCATCTTTATACCGGGGATGGTAATTGTTTAGTGGACCCTGTCCGTAGGACAGGATTAATGAGGACCGAAAAGACTTTGTAGCGGTATTTCAGTTATTAAAGCAAATTTACCCTTGCGTCCTAAAACATATAAATTTCCATTCCTTACCTTTCTATCTTCAGCAGGATCTTCAGCGTATCCGTTTCCGAAAATAAGGTTGGTATTTGGAAGAAATCTTGAAGTCAACACTTTGCCACTTCTATCTGTAATGAAAAACTCTTGTTTGTCTAAGTTTTTCCCGCTGATTGTGTAAAAAACAAATTGATCATTCCACATCCCGAGAAATTCAGTATTAACAGGAATCGTAAAGGGCAAATTATACCTGTTGATACCCTGTCGGGCCAGTTTTCCCGTTAAAGTGTACTGATTGTAAATAATATCAGAAGAGCCTAATGATTGTATAATTAAATGATTTTCTTCAAAATTATAAGAATTGACTTTTTCTGAAACCATGCTTTCGTAGTTCTTTATGATCAGTCCATTGGAAGGATTTATTGCAAAAATCTTATTTGGTGGCAAAGAGTTAAATGTGTAGAGCGTGTCTTTGCTTAAATAAAGTTGATAAGTATCCAATGGAATTTCTTTGTATATCTTACGATATTTAAGTTTGCTCCCTGAGAATACAGCAAGACAAAGTGCTTTATCTCCGCCTAAAAAATAAAAATTGCCGTTATCGTCAATTTCAAAACCATTAACATAAAAATCATTTACCTCCACCTCTTTGTGAAACGGAACTCCTATCGAATTATCAAGCGGTATTAAAATTTGTTTTTTTTTAAAAGTTTGGGCAAGACACGATATGGGCCCCAAACAAACAATCAGAGAATATACCAATAATTTCATACAACAATAAATTATTTTTTTCTATAAACAGATGGCAATGGAACCTCTGGATGGCGTGGGCTAAAGTAAAAGGTTTCTAAATTAAAAGTTATTCCCGGACCGGTAGAGTGTGAATTATATAGGCCCATTGTCCCATTAATAACGGCAACCATACCTGTATGTTTAATGCTGGTATTGGACCAAACCAATAAATCACCGTTTTGCAAGTTATGAAAAATTTGTGGTTTCGTAGAACCAATATTCACCTTTTGTAGTCCCCATCGGGCCGGTGGCGCCTCACTCGTTGACCATACTCTTCCTTTTTCCCCAAAACCAGTACTGATAAAGCATGAACAATCTATCCCTTTTGACTTCGCTTTAAGATAATCACTATAATTACCAACCCCGGTTCCACCATACTGATAGGGTTGGCTTGGAACATCTCTTAGTACTTGCAGTACTTTATTTATCCCCGCCACATTGGTTGATGCCGGGGCGGGACGCGGCGCGGGCGCGGGCGCGGGCGTCGGTGCTGCCTCCTGCGTATTGTTCGCGCGTGTTACTATGACCTCACTTAATGTCTGCATATCGAGGTGAAAATTAACTGTCGTCCCATTAATCCCTTGCCAGACTCCTTTCTGGTATTGCCAACTTCCGTCTTCATCGGTCCAAATCTGACCGTCAGTATAATTACCGGGTGTTGTTGGCGGTATCCAGGCTCCATTCGGATCTATGGAACTTACCGGATCGTTCCCCATTCCCAGGAATGGGCTATAAAACTGATCATCCGGGTCATACTGCAGCCACCGGCCAATCCGGCTATCATACATTCTCAGCTCAAAGGCATTCCAGCCCGTCTCCCCATCTTTTTCCGAATATTGGCCCTGGTAGTCGTATCGGTAATCGTTCGTCCCGCCTCCTCCTGGTATGATCATCCCAAAGGGATAATAGTCGTTGTACATCCGCACCTGATAGGTTGTCCCGTTCTGGGCTATTACCGCCCGAACGCTCCCCACATGATCTGTCATCTGGTACGCATATATCTGGGACTGGGGATAATATATACCTATCCTGCCATTACCACCACTGATCTGGTACTCCTGGGCAGTCACCGCGCCGCCGCCCGTGACCTGCTGGGTGTAAACGACATCGCCTGCATAATAAGTTACCTGGCTCAGCTGGTAAGAGCCATCGTAGTCCAGCTTCTTGATCCGCTGTCCCTCCTCATCGTATACAAACGTGACCAATGGCTGTTGGTGAGCGGCATCCTTATATACCCCGACTACTTTCCCGGATACGTCATATGCCAGGTATTTCGAAAAGGTGCTTCCATCCCCAATACTTTCCGAAACCATTTGCCCATTCGGACTGTAGCCATATGTCGCATAGTTTTGTCCACCTGCCTTTACTACACTGGACAGTTGATTCGTATTCGGATTGTAGTTATACGTGAATTGGTCGACCGGGTTTCCAGTCCCGTCCGTCCGATACAGGTATTGGATATTCCCATTTCCGTCATAGGCAGGCACTCCTCCCGATGGATTTCCTATCCTTTCTTTATAGTTCGTTGTCGGGGTAAAGCTTGCCGATCCTGTTCCAAAGCTCAGGTTGTTCCCCCAGATATTCTCGGTGAACTGGTATTTCGGGTCATATTGGAAGACATTTACGGAGGGAGCGTCAGTAGCTCCCGGTATGGAGGTCGGCTTTTCGCTGTACCAGCTCATCGCCTTGATATTGCCCGTATAGCTCTCCGGAATAGTTGTACCGGTGATGGAGGCTGTATTCACTCCGGAGACCGACGCGATTCCGCTGCGGTCATTGACATAGTCTCCCGAATAATAGTCAAGCACCTCTCCAAAAGCGTCTGCCGCAAACCCGTTCGCCCCATCCCCGCCCGGATCCTGGGATTTATTGCTGTTATTGATCGCTTTCAACCCGCCCTGCAGCGTATACGTATAGTCTATTCCCTGTAGATTGCCTGCCAGTTCCATCCGCTTAACACCTCCATGCAGATAATAAGAATATGTCGCTTGTAACCGCCAGGTAGACTTGTTGTCCACCGTGTTGGTATAGACATGCCATAGACTCTTATTGACCGGGTCGTAGTCAAAATAATGAACAAACGTCTCCGAAGAAGTCCCCGCCTGATAGACCTGCTTTACCAGCCTTCCCATCGGATCATAGCTATAATCTGTCGTTTTATAGCCCAGACCGTTGATGTACTTGATCACCCAGACAGGCTTGCCTTCCTCATCATAATTATACCAGGTCGCACTTTGCAGGTTGGCTGGTACCGGGCTATTGTTCACGATGCTGCTGTATTTTTTGGTCAGGCTTATTATCCCACCCAGATTGGAGGCATCCTGGATATAGCCGGCCAATCCGTGGCTATTGTCCGGCACATCGTACTGGATGACGCTAACATCCGTCTTCGTCCCGGTTGTCAATCCCCCTCCAGGAGTCGTATTCTCCAGGATCGCTGTCATGGCGGCGCTGTTGTAGCTGATCCCACTGGCATCCGGCTGATATTGTCCGACCTCGATCGGACGACCCAAAGCGTCATAGTTCGTGTAGCTGAAGGCCTGGGGCGTCATCTGAGTCTGAATGGGGCTTTGAGAAAATCGGAGTTTCCCGTCATTGCGGTAGATAAAAGTATGAATGCCTCCCGTATAGGCTCCAACCGAATAGCTGCCCTCATCCGGGCTCTGACTACTAACAAGATTTCCCCGCACATCGTAAATATACAAGCTGATAAAGGGAATAGCCGATCGTGTCGCATAGTTCGACAATCCATTTCCCCCCGTCCCGTATAGCTTCTTCACTCCTTCAGGAGAGATCGAGGCCACCAGCTGCCCCAGCTGGTTATAGAAATTATAGCCGATATCCGCATAGCCATTGCTGTAGCTAAGGCTAATAGCGCTCGTTCCCGTATTGACCAGTTTATAATACCCGGCTGACAGGGTGTTGCCGCTGGTAAAGCTGGTCAGAGCAGCTTCGGTGTTCATGTCATAAAGCGTAAAGCTCCCCCCGGTTATAGTCACCGGCCCCCCCGACCCCATCAACCTGAAATACCAAATATTTTCGTCCGGGTTAGCCGATCCCCCCACCGTCACCGTGTTATTCACCACCTGGTCCGTTCCCGCCCTGGCTGTCAACATAGTCTTTCCGCTGCGGTCCTGTATCGCGACCCCCTCCCTGCCGTTGGCGTCCCTGGCAATGACCTGCATCGCCTGGCTTTGCAGGCTAGCCGGCAGAGCGCCCAGGTCCGTGGTAACAAAATATTTATTGCGTACCTGGAGATAGAAATCCAATTCATTGGCCACCGGTGTTATGAAACCGCTTTCTTCCCGGCCCAATCCCATTCTTAGCTGATCTCCGGCAGTGGCTAGTTTCTTCGTGTTGCCAGTGCCATCCTGGTAGTAGGTCTGCCTGCTAAAGGGGTAAGACGTTTCACCGGTATAGGGTTCCCAATTGTTTACCTTATTATAGTACCACGCCAGTGTTCCCTGAACCGCCGTACCGGATGATGCGTCCCAAAGTGGATCCGGATTATCGGTTTTATTACCGCTCGAGGAAATGTCGAAGTTCTGGTGATTGTAAACTGTACCAGCAGTATTGCGCTGAAGAAAATTAGACCTATAGCTAAAATCCGCGTAATCGATGGGCGCAGGCAACGTAGTCGCCGCTTCACGGCCGAATGCATCCCTGATGGGCTGGCTCGCCAGCACGTGGGTATAAGTGGTGCTTGCTCCTGCACGATAGAAAACTTTAGCCTGGGTTTGTATCCCGCGCCCATTATTATCATAAAACTTCTTCTCATCACTGATGACGTTCCCATTCTCATCATAAGCGGTCGCCTGTATCCAGTTGATATTCGCATCCGCCGTCCCTGTCAGATTGGTCGCCTGCGGAACACCATAAGCGGGCGGCACGATCTGTACCACAAAATTAGCACCGTCCTCAGATGCAAAGCCCGGCCCCAAGGTAAGCTGATCGGTAGCCTGATAGACGGACACTGTGGTATTCCGGCAATCGTATTCATAATCGAAAGGCGTGATAACCGGAGGCAACGGACAGACGTCGGTTGAAGAAACCATCCGGTATTGAGGATTGCCACGGGTAATATCGAAACCTTTTACCCTGTTAGCCGGTCCTCCCGATGCTTCTGCAAGCTGGGCGAATGCCATTGTGATCAGGGTCAATAAGACCAGGCGGCGGAATACGATTGTCTTCATACAAGAATTGATTGATCGATTAAGGTTTAATTGGTTTTATTTTGGTACCGACCCTATTATATCAACGGGATGGGTGCTGGTCGTAGGCCCATTGCCGCTGACCAGGCTTAGCGAGACCGCTCCGGTATTGGAGATGCTCAAATTCCAGGTGCGGCCGGAATTGTTACCCTCGACGATCGTTGTCGATCGCTGACCGGATGGAGCGCACGAGGCGCCAATTGTCCCAATCGTACCGCCGGTCCAGGGTGTTGTGGTGGGCGACTGCCATTGAAAATGAAAGCTAAGCGTCGACCCGCTGACGGATACTGAAGTAATATAGGTGTTGGTTATGTTGCTGGCCCACGTGAACGTACAAGCTGGAATGCACGTAGGAGTAGCGGCCGCCTCGGCCGCGAGCAGCGCATTATTAGCCAGCGTATTTGCCGTCCCTTTGTCTGCTGCAGCATATGCGTAGGCGGATATCGCCACCGGAACTACCGTGCTGACGTAGCCCGTCGGGCAGGTCTTCGTCACATTGGCGCTCATTCCATCGCTGTATTGCAGGTCCATTTGTTGATCATATACTCCTGAAAGCGTTATGCCACCCGTCGGCGCCGTTCCCGACACCAGCGTGAAGTTCACCGTCCCATCGGGATAAACCATCACATTATATACATTCCCTGCAACCGTCATTGGTATGGTACGGAGATTTGTCGGATAAACGCAGGCCCCGGTAATCTTGCCCAGCGTGAAGAAATTTCCTGTCGCCGGATAGATAAAGCCGAATGAGAAATTGATCCGTGTACCGGAAGGATTGAAATTATAGGACCTCGAGTTGATGCTACTATTAAATGTAAACGTTGGTGAGCAGGAACAGCTGCCGTGCAAATTGGCGAAGTCCTGCGCATAGCCGGATGCAATATTGTTAGCATCCTGCTGGCTGATATAACTGGTATACTGCCCGGCTGGTACGCTGGCCTGTACGCTGGATGGTGTGTAGCCGAACGGACAGTTATTTTTTGCATAAGATGCGTTGATCGCGGCATTCGTGAAACCTGCCGTGCTGTAGTTGTATCGATACTGGTTGGTCTTGAATTCTTCGTTGGTGAAAGTACCGGTATTCAGCTTCTCCTTATAGGTTCTTACCAGGCGCCCGGCCGCATCGTATTCAAAACGTGTATACAGGTTGCTGTTGTCCAGGATATGGGTCAGCTCTCCGCTGAACGGATCGTATACATAGGCTGTCGTGGAGGCGTTCAAGGGCTGGAATCGCATATCGTCCACATAGGCCTGGATGGAGGCGTCGTCATTCTGACACCACAGGCTGAACGTACCGGATGTTACAGTGTTTCCGGGAATGACCATAGTGACCAGAGTCCAGGCTCCAGCGGTCTTTGAAGTGTTGGGGGCTGTGATGGCTGTACCGTTGACACTATAATGGAGACTGACGTTGGGGGTTGTCCCGCTGGCGGGTTTGACCCAGACGCTCGCCATATAGCTGCGGCCGGCGATCACGCCATTGGTTCCGCTGGCGACAACCGGCACTGAATACAAAAATCCTTTTTTGCCGGAAGTACCCAACTGGAGGCTTTGAGCGCCCGTATGCGCCGCTGTAGTGGAGGCCGTTCCATCGGCGGCCGTTACAAAATTGGAACCGGTCTGGGTCAGCGCCGCGTCTTCCGCGCCGCTATAGGCAATCTCATAATAATTGGCTGGGCTACCCGTGAGAATTACTTTCTTCTCCCCGTAGTTGAGCCGTGTAGCCGAATAATTGCCATTGATATCGGTACCTTCCAACGACTTCGAGTACACGTCGTAGAGGGTATTCTCGGAATTCTTCACCCAACCGGCCGGGGAGGATGCGGGACTAGTCCAGCTGAAGTCGGCAAAGCTGCCGGGTGCGGTCAGACCGTTGGTGGTCGACCCGGATGGTAGCCAGCTATAGGTGTATTGTGGGCGCCATGCGTCGCCATACCCGTACGAATTTAGCGCACTGGAGTTCTCTGTGACGATCGACCCGTCGGTAGATAGAGAAGGCACCAGGTCGCTCCAGGTGGTCACATTGGCTGATACCAGCCCGAGGTGATTGTGCTGATCCGTTGCATCTACGACCCATGTGCGGGTCTCAGCTGTCTGGGTCAGCATGTTCTTGTTGTTTATTGCGCTGACCTTGAGACCCATTGCAGCATATTGCCGGTACGCCGCAACGGTCTCCGAAACGAAATTATTTCCGTAGGCGTCGGTCTCAAGGGTCTTTGTGATCGCCCCGCTGTAATAGTCAAAGGCGAGGTTCGTCGTACTGGTCTGCGTGCCGTTGACATAGTTGATAACGGTCTGGCCTGTCTGAATGGCGGGGAATTCTTCCCGGGCTGAAAGTGTCGACAAGGCGCCGTTGTCCTGGGGCCGGTTCGAGGGCTGGTTCTGTACCAGCTTTGCCTCAAAGTAGCGCTCTTCCTTATAGCCCTGGTAGTTGTACTTCTGTGACAGCAGGTTCTTATAGTCGGTCATGAAGGGCACCAGGTCCTCATTGATGATGTTGTCGTGCAGGTAATGGTTGATCGTTTCTGATATCGGCTTGCCGTTGTTGTCGTACTGTACGGTCCGTTTGAGGTTGCCCAGGCTGGCCGTAAACTTTTGCAGCGTCAGGTTGCGGCTGTTCTCGTTCGTTGATCCATTGGCGATAGGTCCTGTGCGGGGAGTGATATCAGTTCGGCCGACCATATTCTTCCGGAACACTTCGAACTGGTACATGGTCGATCCGCCGAGGTCCCTTTCAACGCTCTCGTCCGGACTCTTTGTCTGGCTCGTGACCGTCACGTATTCATACATTACCTGCGGAGGAGGCAATTCCCTGGCGATGGAATAAAGGTAGTTGAGATCGCTGTTTAGGGCTGTCTTATAGTTCTGGTTGGAAATGACGCCGGCCAGGTAGGAATCCAGCTGACTCGTAAATGCATTCATGTCCAGGGTTTCACTGATAGACGGGAGATAGGAAGTAACACCTGAAGGAAGACCCGAAGAAGGATTGTTATAGTTAAAGGAAGTACTTGTCTGTGACCCGTCGGCCGTTGAGACGGTGATCTTATTGGTTCGCAGGCCGCCGCCATAGATCCCCTGCGCATTCTCGGTAGAGATATTTCCTGTATAAAGCTTGTCGTATACAAATGTGCCGTTAGGATCATTAGCGGCAAGGGTCGCGGGTATCGGGACATTCAGCGTAGCATGGACGGTGCCGTCGCCGTCGATCTGATCTACCCGATAGGTCGTCTTATAGGGATAATATTCACTGTACTCTCCTCCCCCCTTAATCCCCATATAGGCACCACTGCAATTGTTACAGTTGTAGTGCGTCTGAATAAGGATATTTCCGCCGTTGTCCAGGACATGTATCAGCGACTGTATCGGGTATCCATACGTCATGGGTTTGAAAGTTACTTTATCCATTGTTCCGGCCTGCAGTGTAAGGTTGGTTACCGGATAGGGAAAGCTGGCGTTGTAAACGCTGGAAATGATCTCGTCGGGTTCGAAGCTGACCTTCACCTGGGCGCCAAGTGCAGTAGTGATAGTCCGCAGCGACCATGCGTCCGCGCCAGGTGCAGACGCCGGGGTGGTCATCCGCGAGGCATTCTCATTGGAACTCTCCAGGGAAAGGTCAATATCCCCTTTATACATCTGCCAGCCATCGTACGCATCCTTGTTATACGGAGGGTTCTTGGTGGTATGGATATCGGCGGTTCCTGTGGCAAACCGACTATTTGCGGTCGTATACGAAAAGGTCCCGTTGCCGTTGTCCAGTCTGTTCGTGATCGCTCCGCAATAGACGCCCGAACTGGTCATGATGAGGTCGCCCACGGCAAAGCTGGCATTGGAAATGGTGAAACTGCTGGTGGCCGGGGCATTCCCCGTCGGGGTCGTGGTTGAGATGGACACCCCGGTCTGAGACTTCATGTCTGCGGAGGCCTGTTCGTACCCGAACTGAGTCGCCGGCAACAGATTGACGCCTCCTTTGCCCCTTGAAATGACATTGTTCAGGGTCAGCTTGCCGAGTTTTGCCGTCGGGCTGGCCGGATCAAAGCTGTTGCTGGTTCCGGGACAAAGCGAATAGTCATAGTTGAAATCGACCACCCGGATGGCTTTTGCCTCCAGGTTGGCCCGGCCTACGGCTGCGACGTCATAGGCATCCAGCACGTTTGCGCCGAGCCCTCCCGTCAAAATATTGTAGCGGTCAGTTGTGGCGCTGACATAGCCCTCATCAGCTGCATTCAGGAGATAGATCCTGGAAAGTCGTAGCGCCGCGGCTGAAGTCCCGTCGAACCGGCCGCTGGAGTAGAAGTAGTCAGTTGAAGCACCGTTGGATGTGTTCTTGAGGAACTGGTCTGCCGTCTCTCCTTTTCCGTCATATCGAGCGTCCTTTTCGAATAGCGCCAGGTGCGTACGGGTGCGAATGGCGTTTAGATAATAAATCTCTTTGGTACCCATCGAAACATTCCGGAACTGGTTGTCCTCGTCCCTTTGAAATCCTTCGGAAGGATTGCGCCAGTTGTACTGGCCCGTCCATTTGCCATACTCGAAATTCACCCAATAGCCCCAGTCTCCGTCATCTGCAATTCCGTTGCCGTTGCGATCGACAAAATCCGGTCCCGTAATAGTGGTGAGGTACCAGGTATAAGCGTAGGGGCTGGTTCGGGTATCGCGGTTGAAGGAGTTGACGGGCGTGCCATCGTCGTGGATCTTTTCCTGGTAGCTCTCTTCGTTGAACGAATAGGCCGGCAGGCCGAAATGATAGGTCATGCCCGATTCGTTGGTGATCGAATAGCCTTCGATCATGCCGTCCACAAATTTGTCAAATTTATTATAGCCCAGTGCATTGCGCGGATGGATCCTCAGAGTCGGGTCAACGTACCTGGACCCGGCAAGGGTAAAATCATTGTTCATCATATTGTCATACGTATTCCCTCCTCCCGGGATGCTGCTACCATCACCATATTGAGGAGCTCCGTCCATTGGCGGCGTTGCCGTCATAAGGTCGGCCGCGGGGTTGGAATAGGGCAGGTTGGTCTGCCGGTAGCTGTTGGAGAAGTCGTTGACGAAACGGTATCGGGGATGAAGGTTGGTGCCGCCGGGGTTGTAATAGGTTACTTTCCGGGTGCCGCCGTCCAGGATGTTCTGGTTGAGTATACCGCCCTGGAAAAGGTAGGGTCGCATGCTGCCGGCCAGGCCCTGAGCGTTGACGTTGTAGACGTCAAAGTCGGGATACGCGCCGCCCTGCACGATTGTCGGGTCCGGATATAAATAGCTGTTCTTATAGGAAGGGTCTTCCAGCAGGCTGAACGCGTCATAAGCCACGTTGTCCGGACCAGCCTGGCCAGTGCTTGCATAGCCGGAAGCCCACAGGCTGCCAACAGTAGAGATATTCTGGGTCTCGTCGGTCCAATAGCGGGTCTTGCTAAAGCCCAGGGAAAGATTGACGCCATAATATACGGGGATATCCGCGCTGAAGCCTGTTGAATGCGTGGATACCTTTCCGGCGTTGCTGTTGTGTACAGAAGCGCTGAACCCGCCGGCGCTCACTCCTCCACCGCCGGAAGTGCTCATGGAAACTCCCAGCAGGGAGCCTCCCAGTGAATGGCCGCTGCTGTTTTGGCCCAGGCTATACCCTATCCCGCCGGAAAAGCCCGCATCGAGGCTCTCGAAGTTCGTAGTCGCGCTGACGCCGATCGAAGTACTCAGGCCATTGCCATACGACAGGCCGGCATTGGCTCCCAGATAGCCCCCGCCATAAGGGGATACACCGGCGGTAATTCCCAGGTTCAAACCAAGGTCACCGATCTTTAGGCTTGTGCCAATTCCCTCGTGTACGCCTACTCCGAACCCGCGGTAAGTATCGTTGGCAAAGGTTAGCCCAAAATTCACGTTGGCGGGTGAATTCGCGATGCCTATGGAAATCCCCACGCTATAGGATGTCGTATTGCCGCCAGACCAGTAGACGCGGGTGGACGTATTCCGGTCGTGCCAGTCGTCGGGATAGCCGTTGACGCTGCGGTTGATCTCACCGGGATTGAGGGTCCAGCCTAGTCCCACCCAGCTGGCGTCCTGGTTGGTCATGATACCGGCGTGGTAGGCCAGCGACAGGGGGTAGCCGCCTTCCGGCCCGGGCACTTCCAGTAACGGCATATTATAGGTGAAATCGCCGGTCTGCTGGTTGACCATATCCGTGGTGTCTATCGGCTCGAAATTCGTTGCCTCCGGCTGAGTAGGACCGGACGTCAGGGCATAGGAGATGCCCGGAGCAAAGATATTGGTCGTAAGAATGGTCAAAAAGGTAGCCGCTACTACCTTGCGGGTGCGTTTGCCCAGCAGCATAGCAAATAAAGTTTAATTGGTAATGGTGGTATAGTTCCAGCCGTCCGGATACGTTCGTTTACAAAGGGATGGGTTCAGGGTCCGGGTCACCGGCGAGGGTGATACGGATAGTACTTATATAAAGAAAGTTTATTTGAAATGACGAAAAAACGAAGGGAATAACGCAGAACGTCGAAGAACGTGCAGGCGATGAGCAGATAGGCACACTGGATAAGCATCGGTCTAAGGGTTAGTGAGGTATTTTCGAATTCTATTCTATCCAAAAATAAGGAATGGGTGCTGAAAAAAGCAGTTGTATATAATATTTATAATTACTTAATGCATCAACCAGTTATTTCTTTCCGGGCCTTGGCGGAAGGCGGGATAGAGCTCATTTTCCGCCAATTCATCTTCATAAGAAGCTGGATCCGGTTGGCCATTTGAGGAGTCCATTACTGCTGTATCTGACAGTGTGCAGTACTTCCCATTTTTTTTATTTCCGGACTTAATGGTAAACGATATTTTATGGGGTGAGAGGTAATGAATACAGGCCAATTGGATCAGGCTGTCATCTTCGAATTTATAAATATCGTACTCCTTACCCACCGATGAATCCTTGCTATCCTGAGAAGGGGCATGGCTGAAATCAAGCACAAGAATTGAACCGACAGCGACCCTGTCTAACTTCTGCCCATATCCTTTTTGAGCCTTGCCATTCCCAAAAATTAAAATGCCAGCAAACCGTGACCACCTGGGTCGTATGGGAATTTCTCCATAACCCCGATAATATTCAAGCCCTTGACAAAGGTCTGGCCCGCAATAATATCCGGATGGTCCTGCAACGGGATAAAGAAGGAAATTGTAAGGACATTATGTATATTGATTTTAAAAACAAATGCATCTTCTCCGGCGACGAATTGGACAAACGCGCCAACACCATCGCCATCCAAAAGATCATCGACAAACAACGACTCCTTGAAACCCAACAACCCCAACAAACCCAGCGACGAGCCCACCGGCTCCGGCATTCCTTTTAACCAGCATTCATCCGTATATGACTCCCAACACATTATCCATATTCATCGTCGGCATCCTCTTCACCCTCCTGGGAATAGCCGCCTGTATGTTCCATCATTGGAAGAAGGCGAAGACCTATCCCCCTCTGATAATAGGGCTTGCCCTTATCTACCTGACCAGGATCGGCCCCCTTTCTCACAGCCGGGAAAAAATAGAAGCAATTACCCATCTCGACCCTCATCAGGTAGTATTCATTACACTCGAACCCACCGAAAATTCCAGCTATGCCGATATCAGCCTCGTTAAATACAACCGCCTGGTCGACGATTCCCCTACCCTTTTCCGCATCACCCGCTTACTACAACAAGCCGTCGCCGGCGAAGGGTATATGAAAAACCCTACTCAGGTCGGCCGGATAGAAGTTACCCTGCGTGACCATCCCCCGCTGATATTTGGTTTAAGAAAAAGAGGAACCGCCACCTCTATCCAGGTGAGCTCAAACGGAGAAGATGGCTGGCATTACGGTGCACTGAACGCTCAGGGACTTGGCGTAGTACTGGATAGTCTGTTATCCTCCCCTTTACGCTAACCCCCTTGCCCATCTGCACATATTTCATTATCTTCCGGAACACCCTCCCAACATGATCATCCAGCCATACATCCCGCAGGGGATCCTGAAAGACTTCGTCAACTACATCGTCTTCCTTAGCGGAGCGGACAGCGGCACCGGCATCGCCTTCCCACGCATGCACCAGGTCATCATCATCAACATGGGCTCAAATTTCTGCACTTCCGACATTTATACCCCCAAACCCATCCTCCGCGAATGCACCTCCTCCGTCTGGATCAATGGTAAACAGGATATCCCCTTCATGTTGGAGAACAATGGCCAGACAGCCATGTACGCCATCGGTCTCAAACTGGGTATGCTCCCCTATTTCGCCCATCTGCCAGCCATCGAAACCAACGACCAGGCCGTCGGCGCCGAACACTGGACGGCAAAAGAAATATTCCACCTGAGAGAACAGCTGCAAGCCTGCTCCAACATCCACGCCGGCTTCCTGCTCATAGAAAAATTCCTGACCCAACAACTGATAAATAACCCCCTCCCCCATCTCGACAAGATCAAATACATTGGCAAGGCCATGCATACCAGCAGCGTAGAAGATATCTGCCGGTCCTTAGGTGTCACCCGCAAAAGATTACGCAGCGAAACACAACATTATTTCGGAGGCTCGGTAAAAAATATTCAAGGCATCATCCGCTTCAATCGTACCCTGGCCGACATAGCCCAACACGCCGATAAAACCCTTTCCTCCATACATGAATATTACGACCAGTCACACTTCATCAATGATTTCAAAGCCCGCACAGGGATCACCCCCCTGCAATTCAAAAAGCTCTGCCAACAGATGCCGGATATAAAAGGAACTCCCAACTTCATCTCTATGCAACGGGAAACATTTTTACAATTTATTTCCCGGTAACCCGCCTATCTTTGAGCATATAATATAAAAATACCTCATCTATGACACCTTCCGCCGGCAACCCAGTCGTTCACTTCGAAATAGGCTGTAAAGACCTCGCCCAAACAACCGATTTTTATACAAAAACCTTCGGCTGGACCCCTACCCCCGCCCCGCTGAGCTCCGTGCTGAATACCAACTCTTCCGAAGGCATACAGGGGCATATCACCGCGCTGGGACACGAGCCCCACCAATACATCACCTTTTACATTCAGGTGGACGACATCAACGATAGCCTGGAAAAAATAGCCGCCAGCGGCGGCAAAAAAGTCATAGGCCCATTCCCTCTTCCCGACGGCAAAAAATTTGCCTGGTTCACCGACCCCGGAGGCAATATGGTGGGACTGATAACAAAGGGATAACCTCGCCCGCATTCCCCCGTGCCCCCTACTTCAGTAGATCCGTATCCTTATAATACGCCAGCACCTCCTCAATATTATTGGCCTGGAATTTCCGCAGGATATTCAGCCGGTGCGCCTCTATCGTCCGGATGCTCACCTGCAGGGACTCCGCAATCTCCTTATTGCTCTGATTACCGGTGATCATCCGCAGTATCTGCTCCTCCCGCCGGGAAAGTGAAACATCACTGCCCCCCGCAGTCTTGCTGCTGGCCTTTTGCAGATCGATGTATTTTTTCACCAGCACATCGGTGACATCACCGATAAAATAAAATTTCCCATTGTACACCGTGCGGATCGCCGTCAGAAATATCTTATTGCTCGTATCCTTCAGGATATATCCGCTGGCCCCCATCTCTAACGCCCTCGCCACATAATCCGGACTATCGTACAGACTAAAAAAAAGTATCCTGGTCTGTGGCTCCCGTTTCAGCAACATCTGGCTCGTCTCCACACCGTTGATTCCCGGCATCCGTATATCCATAATGATGACGTCCGGCGACAGGGTTCTCAACATCTCCAACGCAGTCTCGCCATCCCCCGCCTCCCCGATCACCTCCATGTCAGGTTCACTATCCACGAGCTGCTTAAGACCATTCCTGAATATTTCATGATCGTCAACTAAAAAGACTTTGATGGTTGTGCTCATATCATAAAGGTATTTCCATTTGAAGAATAGTTCCTTTTCCCGGCTCGGCATTTATACTAAAAGTACCGCTTAGTAATTCAGCCCTTTCTTTCATCCCGCGTATCCCATTCATCTTCCGCACCAGGTTCTTCAAATGCAACTGGTGGCTGTCATAATAAAAGCCCTTCCCGTTGTCTTTGACCATTAAATTTAGATAATCACCGGAATTATCAATATAAATTTCCACCTTGGTCGCCTGCGCATGCTTGATCACATTATTGAGCCCCTCCTGTACTATCCGGTAAACGCTGATCTCCAGCTCACGCGACAAAGGCGCCTTACGCAGATTGGCATCTAAAATAAAATCCAGCTTACGGTCGGTATCCTTACAGGTCTTTACAAGATCCTCGATGGCGGATTGCAAACCAAAATCCTCGAGTACGCTGGGTAAAAGATCGGAACATATCCGCCGGGTCTCGGTGATCAGCTTCGCCAGCATGGTATTGACCATCACCACTTCCGGATCAGGAGTACCCGTCCTGTCCTCTATCTGTTCCAGCTTCATCCGCAGACTGGTCAACATCTGCCCGATACCGTCGTGTATCTCCGCCGCGATCCTTTTCCTTTCTTTCTCCTGACCATTGATTATCGCATAGGACTTTATCTTCTGCTCGATGCCATGCCGCCGTATCTTCTCTTCTGTCAATTGTTTATTTTCTTTCTCCGTATTCTTCCGTTTGGTGATATCGTTACCGATCACGAGGTACTGATAAAGACTACCCGAATTATCGAACACGGGGATAAGAGTGACGTCCAGCCAGAAACCGGTACCGTCGGAGGCATAGTCGAATACCTCATCCTGCCATACTTCATGCTGTTTCTGCGGATCCCGGATATGTTCGTAGATCACGCTTTCCCGCCCCCCCATATTATTATAAAAAACGGGTTTGTTCCGGAGTTCGGACATGGCATATTTCGTGAGATAACAATACTTGTCATTGGCATAGATGATCTTCCCGTCACGATCCGTTTTTACCAGGTAGGTGGCCTTATCCAACGCAAAATTGATCTCCCGCAGTTCATTATAGGATTTTTCCATCCGCTCGTTGGCGTCCTGCAATTTATCCGAAAGACGTTTGGAGCGTTCCTCCGAAGAAAGCAGTCCGACGACAACTTTTTTGATATGTACCGCCAATGGATAAAATATGAAAGCCGCCTCTAACACCAGGGTCAGCAACACCAGCCCAAGAATAAGATAATCGATCTCCTTCAGCTGCCCGATCCGCTCCCGCGAAAATCTGTCGTAGTCGAATACGATCAGATCCATACCCAGCAAATAAGACTGTTCATAGTCAAGGATCGTCTTGACATATGGCCGTATCTGCTCGGGATGAAAAGGATTCGCCGTATCCAATATCGTGAAGATATGTTCTGCCGCCGTCATCATCTCCTGCCGCGGACGGCTGATCAGCGTGAACATCTCCTGTATCTCCTCCATGTTCTCTTTCGGAAGATTAAGAAATTTGCTGCCGGCCTGTACCCCTTCCTGCGCCTTTTCCCATTGCTTCAGCGTGTTCACGAATTCCTTCCGGCTGCTCTCATAATCGTAGTTATTCTCCAGCAACAAGGCCGCCTTGCACAGGGTCTGACTATAGGTACGCAGCCTCGCTGCAAAATTGATGACATGCGAGTCATCCATACTCCGGCTGAGATGCTGCTGTATCCGCACCTGGCTGGCGATGGACAACACGGCGATAAAGGTCAGCGCGATGCCATACCGGATGGTGAAATGAGAAAAGAGTTTTCTGTCAGCAGATTTGATTGTCAGCTCGTTCATGTTTTACAAATAAGTTTAAGGAGCCCCCCAGGGCTCCTGCTAACAAACAATCGTAGTTACAATATACCGTTTTACCCTGATATTAAACAGCTATATGCTGCTGCAATTCATGAAAATCAAAGTTGGCCGCAGCCCCATCCCTGACCATCCGCCCCCTGTCCATAAAATAAAAATGGTCGGTCACATGCCGGGCAAAATCTATCTTTTGCTCCACCAGCAGCACGGAAATACCCCGCTCGGTCACCAGTCGGCGGATGATATCTCCTATCTCGATGGCGATACTCGGCTGGATGCCTTCAGTAGGCTCGTCCAGCAATAACAAAGAAGGACCGCTGATCAATGCCCTGCCTATCGCGAGCTGCTGCTGCTGACCGCCACTGAGATTGCCGCCTTGACGCCGGCGAAAGTCCTTGAGGATGGGAAACAACCCGTAAATGGTCTCCTCGCTCATCCGCGCCCCCCGCGCCGCCTCCAGCCCCAATCTCAAATTCTCCTCTACCGTCAGTTTAGGTAATATCTCCCGCCCCTGCGGCACATACCCGATACCCGCCCTGGCAATGCGATAGGACGGCAGCCGCGTGATAGAAACCCCATCCAACAACACCTCTCCTTCCCGCGCCTTCACCAGCCCCATTATCGTCCGCAACAAAGTCGATTTGCCGACCCCATTCCGTCCCATCACCGTAGTGACCGAGCCCTTCCGCACCGATAAGCTGGTCTTACGCAGGACGGCGCTTTCCCCATAGGAAGCCGTCAGTCCATCCACAGATAAAAGCATTTTCTCCATACTCCTATAATTTTTCCAGTTGGGCATTGGCCCTTCCCAGATAACAGTCGATAACACGCTGATCGTTACGCACCTCGGCAAACGACCCCTCCATCAATAATTTCCCGTTGACCAGCACGCTTACCAACCCATTGGCGATCTGCCGCACAAAATGCATGTCGTGCTCGATGACGATCACCGCATGCTGCTGGCATAATTCAAGGATCAGTTCGCCGGTCTTCTCCGTCTCCCTGTCCGACAAACCGGCAGCCGGTTCATCGATCAACAATAAGGCCGGGTCCTGCAGGACGACGATCGCAATCTCCAGCCATTGCTTCTGACCATGCGAAAGAGCGCCCGCCGGCCGGTCCATCACCGATGAAAGACCTACCCGCTTCCCCATGGCCTGTATCTTTTCGGTAAAAGCGGGAGACGTCCGGAAGAATAAGGACGAGAATACGTCTTTCTTCATCTTTGTCGCCAGCGCCATATTCTCGAAAACGGTGAGGCTGGGAAACACCGATGGCTTTTGAAACTTCCTGCCGATGCCCATCTCCGCTATCTCGACTTCCGTACGCCCCTTAAGGGAATGCCCCTTGAACAACACCTCTCCGCTTCCCGGCCGGGTCCTGCCACATAAAATGTCCATGAACGTAGACTTTCCCGCACCATTCGGACCAATGATCACCCGCAGCTCTTTATCCTCCAGGTGAAATTTTTCCAGATCCAACGCGCGTACGCCCCCAAAAGACACCGTCAGGTGATTCACTTGCAATATCATGATAAACGGATTTTCTTTCCCAATGTCTCGAACAACCCAAGAAACCCTTTGTCGAAATACAACACCGTCAACACATAGAGAAATCCCAGGATAAAAAGCCAGCCCTGCGGGAACAGACTGGTACAGACACTATACAGACAGTTCACCAGCAACGCGCCGATGATCGCCCCCCGCAGTTTCCCCCTCCCTCCCAATGCCACCCACATCAGCATCTCGACGGATGCAGTCACATCCATACGGCCAGGGGTGATGATACCGGTCTGAGGCGTGTACAACATCCCTGCCAGCGCACACAATACCGCCGCGATGACGAATATCGCCAGCTTATAGTTCAGCACCCGGTAAGCCGTATACCCCACCCGGAACTCGCTGTCCCGGATGGCCTGTAATACTTTACCGAATTTTGAATGCACCAGCTTATGACAAAGCAAATAGAGCAGACACAACGCGCCCAATGATACCCAATACAGACCGAGCTTCGTGGAAGACGCCGACAGATCGAAACCCAGCAGGGTCCTGAAATCCGTTAATCCATTGGTGCCACCCAGCTTTGTTTCGTTACGCAGGAACAACAGGTACATTGCCAGGGCCAGCGCCTGGGTGATGATCGCCATATACACTCCTTTTATCCGGCTCCGGAAAACAAAAAAGCCGATAATACCCGCCACCAGCGCCGGGATCAACAGACTCAACAATAATGCAGGAACAAAATGCCGGAAAGGCTGCCAGAAAGAAGGCAACGCGGTAAAACTGTTCCAGGTCATAAAGTCCGGGAGCAGATGCCCCTGCAACGCAGTCGCTTTTAACAAAAGATGCATGCCCATGGCATAACCGCCCAGACAGAAAAAGAAAGCCTGGCACATCGACATAACCCCGGTATACCCCCAGATAAGATCGATACCCAATGCCGCAATGGCAAAACAAAAATACCTTCCCCAAACCGAAACCGTATTGATAGACACCAGCCCCAATAAATTCCCCACCGGCAAGGCTATAGCAAAAACCAGTAAAAAGGAAAGATTGGTGATGGCCCTGGTATTAACACGCATGAAACATGAATTTTAAAATTAATCCTCCGCAACCCGCCCTTTATCCGGGAATAACCCGCGGGGCTTAAACTGCATGAAAATCATCATCAGCAGAAGGATCAGCACCTTCCCATACACCGCCTCAAAAAAAGCCTCCAGCACCTTGGAAAAGATCCCGATGCCCAACCCCGCCGCGATCGTTCCCAACAGCTTCCCTACTCCCCCCGAGACAACGACGAGAAAGGAATCGACAATATAAGTCTGCCCCATATCCGGAACCACATTCCCGATCAACGTCATCGCACAACCCGCCAAACCCGCGAGCCCCGATCCTATAAAAAAGGTAATGGCATCCACACGCCGGGTGTTGATACCCAGACAAGCGCTCATCGACCTGTTTTGCGTCACCGCCCTTATCTGTACGCCCAGCCTCGTTCGTGACAACAACAGATACAAGACGCTCACAACCACACCCGTCAGCACGATGATAAAAAGACGGTTATACGGCAGCACCAGGTGCGGAGCGATAGCCCAGCCCCCCGACAACATTGGCGGCAGTTTCACCGCCGTCAGGTCGCCAAATAAGGTGCGCGCGGATTGTATCAGTATCAGGCTGATGCCCCAGGTCGCCAGCAGGCTTTCTAACGGCTTGGCATAGAGCCGCCGGATGACCAGCCTTTCCAGCAGCAGCCCAGCCCCGCCCGCAACAAGAAAGGAAGCCGGCAAAGCCGCCACATAATACCCATTGCCTCCTTGTACATGCAGCGTATTGGTGAACAACCCCTCCATGCAATACGTCGTATAGGCGCCGATCATCATAAACTCCCCGTGCGCCATGTTGATGATGCCCGCAAGACCATACACGATCGCCAGCCCCAGCGAGATGAGGATCAGAATGCTTCCCAGACTGACGCCGCTGAAAAGATTCTGGATACGCTGCAGCCAGGAATAATGATCGTCGAGCGCTTTCGCTTTTTCCAATGCATAGCTGCCGATCGCCGCCGGAGAACCATTTCGCCCGGCATACCCGCGAAGAATGCGGCTGGCATTGTCGCCTTCATTGATATAAATGGAATCGACATAGGCTCGGGAAATCACATTATCCGTCGCACGGTTCAGTTGCATCGCATAATAACTTTCACGACCGGCACGACGGGCGCCGGCATCGGTTTCTGTCTGCAAGGCCAACCGCAGAATATTTATCCCCGCGGCATCAGCAGTGTCCGGCAATTGCCCATACGCCAACATCCGTTTTTGCACGTCCGGATTGAAGATAGCAAGCCACACCGCCTGCTGGCGCGTACTATCCTGCGCAACACAAACCCCCGCCGCAAAACATGCCGCCACACAAAACAATATCTTATAGTATGCTCTCATTTATTTCGCTTTTGCAGAATCTGTCAACGCCCTCCCCTATTTACCCCTCACCGAATCCGTCAACGAGAAAAAAGGCTGAGGATCAAGAAGCCCCTTCGACTTCCATATCACATTGAACTGGCCGTCCGGTTTTATCTCCCCGATGATCGCGGACTTCGCCAGGTGATTGACCTTATCATCCATCTTCACCGTCCCGGCCGGCGAATCAAAGCTCAATCCGTGCAGCGCCGCAACTACCTTGGGTACATCGAAAGAACCAGCCTTCTCCGCCGCTTTTGCCCAGAGATAAACATCCGTATAAGCCCAGCAAATAGGATCATCGGTTACCCGCTTAGCGCCGCCAGGCAAACCCTTCTTCTCGCAGAACGTCTTGAAGTCGGCTACAAATTTCTTATTCTCGGGCAGGTCGATCGTCTGATAATAATTCCATGCCGCCAGGTGACCGACAAGAAATTCGGTGTCCATCGCCCGCAGCTCGTCTTCCGCCACGGAGAACGCCATGATCGGGCAGGTCACAGCCGTCAAACCCTGATTGGCAAACTCCTTATAGAAAGGAATATTCGAATCCCCGTTGATTGTGGATAATACACAAGCCTTGCCGCCAACGGCAAATTTCGTGATCTTCGAGACGATCGTCTGATAATCCTGGTGATGGAAAGGCGTATACTCTTCAATGATATTCTCCGCCGGGATACCCTTCGACAGCAGATAGGCTTTTAATATCTTATTGGCCGTCCGCGGAAACACATAATCCGTACCCAACAGATAAAAACGTTTGTATCCGCCGCCCTCGGCACTCATCAGATAGTCGGCAGCAGGTATCAGCTGCTGATTGGGTACGGCCCCCGAATAAACGATATTTTTGGAGCTCTCCTCGCCCTCATATTGTACGGGATAGAACAACAACCCGTTGTTCTGCTCGAATACAGGCAACACGGACTTGCGCGACACCGAGGTCCAGCAACCAAATACGGCCGCTACCTTTTTGTCGATCAGCAGCTCTTTTGACTTCTCGGCAAAAAGATCCCAGTTCGAGGCCGGATCGACGACCACAGGCTCGATCTTCTTCCCCAATACCCCGCCTGCAGCATTGATCTCATCCACCGCCATCTGAACTGCATCTTTTAAAGAAACTTCCGAAATAGCCATGGTGCCGCTCAACGAATGCAATACGCCGATCTTTACTGTGTTGCCGGAGGAATCAGCCCCGCCGCCGCCGGCAGCTTTCGGCTCGCCCGAATTACAGGCAGACAACAACAAAAGAAGGACGGCAGGTACGGTCAAAAACAACCGGCGAAAGGAAATATGTTGAAAAAGCATGATAATAAATTTTATGTATTAAGTTAATAGTCGTTTAGAAAATAAAAAATTGCAGCTGTAACCATACCTGCCCGTAAGTTTTTTTCTCAAACCCGCCGGTCCCGGCTACATTATACGTACGGGTCATATAGGAAAGCCGCAGATTGGTGCCAAGATCATTGAAGAAGTAATTGACGCCGCCGCCAAGAACATGGCTTGAATTGAGTTTGTTAAACGCATCCACCGTCAGGCCCTTGGTCTGTTCAGGCTTAGCAGCAACGTCTTCATTTTCATATTTTATCCAGGGCTGCACCTTAGCCGCCTTGAAATAATAACCCAACTCTAAAAATTCAACGGTCTGCGCAGGAATAAGACTCGCAAAGGAATACTGCGACGTAGGATTCGTTCCACCCGTCATATACTGAAAGGCGCCATTCAATGTCAGCGAGCCGGCATCACCCAGCGGATGATCCAAAAACACATCCGTACTGAAATTATGATAACTGCTCTGCGCGTCAAACCCTGCCCCCCACGTAAAAGTCTTGCCCTTACCCAGATTGGTGCCCGAATAGTAATAATCCTTTTCCCTGTCGAGGAAATTGTACGCAAAACGACCTACGAACCGCAACGGCCCCTTGCTGTCCACATTCCGGCCCGTAAACACCCCCATCCGGTATTCCAGATGGTCACTACCCAAAAATCCGCGGAAGTTGACACCCAGATCACGTCCAAAATTTCCCTGAAGAGGACTATTGGCGAAAAGATTGTAGGGATACTGAAAATAAGAAAAGTCATTCGCCATTAATGCCGCGGCCCCCTGCAGACCATTGCGATTGTTGGATACCAGTTGCTGACCGGCAACCACCTGGAAGGAATTGGAAAAACTGTATTGATATTGCGCATCCAATATGATAGCAGATACTTTTACATTTTTTGTTCCGTCCGGATTAGGCCCCCCGATAGCCGATGGCAGCTCCGTCTCCATAAAAAAACTGCCCTTCCTCGATAGCTGCCCGCCTACCAGCACCCGGGCCCGGTATAGCGTAAAACCCCTGTTCCAGGAATTGGGAGTTGCAGCCCCCTGCGGATTCGAATACCCGTCCTGCTCGGAAGAAGCAAACATATGAACAATCGCCCCAACCTGGATAGATGGTTTAAACGGCGTAGTGTCATTACTTAATATATGTTTTTTATTAATATTAAATAATGCAGTATTACGTACGTATTTCAAATTAGGATATTCCAACAACAGATTATGCTCATCCGCTGTTCCGGCAGAGGTGGTATCGCGTGAACCGGGTAAGCCTGTAGAATCAGGCGCAGCATATGCAAAATTGAGAAAGAACAGGACCGCCAGGCCCAAAAGGAAGAAAGGTCTCATAAGCAAAATAGTTTTAATAAATACCTAAGTAAGTTTCGGTCTCAATCAAAAATACGTAAGTATTTAATAAATGAAAATAATTTCCATTTATTTTTTAAAACCATTTTGATAAAAAAACGCCATTATAATTCAACAAACGAATATATGCAAAATAATTATATATCACCATCCCATAAACACCATTCCCGTTCCGCAAAGGAACAACGTCAGCCCGCCGAGCGCATGAACATACCGCTCCAGCCGCTCCGTTTTTAAAAACGAAAGCCCATAATACCCCGCTATCACCATCCCCGCCATCGTAGCCAGCGTAAATAAAGTATATACCGCGATCAATATGATCATTCCCATCCAGGATGCCTTCGCCGCAGGGAAATACAATAAAGGGATCATCGGCTCACAAGGCCCCAGTACAAAAACAATAAACATTACCCACGGCGTCACCACGTGCCGGTCCTGTGGCCGCACCACCTCGCCATGCCGGTGATCATACACATATACGCTCCCGTCTTCATACACATCAAAATGTTTGTGCCGTCTGTTCTGCCGGGCCCTCACCAAACCCCAGACGCCATACACCAACCCAAACCCCAGCATGGCCCATCCCGCTACCCCGCCCCGCACATTCTCCAGGCCTTTTACTTTCGACAACGACCACCCGATAGCCGCACCGCCCAGTCCCAGCAACACCGAACTCCACACATGCCCGCATCCGCATACTACCGTCCAGAAGATGGTCTTCCCAAAAGACCAGCCCCTTGATTTTGACAACGCAATAAATGGCAGGTAATGATCCGGTCCCGTCACCGTATGAAGACAGGCCACCGTCACCGCCGCCGCTAACAACACACCTAACTCTGCTTGCATATCTCCGCGATCATTTTTAACGTATCGTATAACAATTCCGCGCCATTCCCCAACAACCGTATCACCAGGCTGCCCACCGGCCCCTCGCTTACCCCATACATGATCCCGGCAACACCCTCCAACTCCGCCTCTATCAACACCCTCTTCTCTTCCACGCGCCCACCCACCCACAACAAACTGGCCTGATGCGTAAACCCCTCCATCTGCCCCATCGCCTCCACCGGCACCACTGCCGGCTGCAGATACACATTCTCCAGCAACACCAGCTCCTCACCCACAAACACCTCCGTACGCATATGATAGCGCGACAACGCAAACACCTCTCCATTCCCCTTTCTCCCACAGGTCAACACCTCCCCCCAGATCAGCTGACACCCCTCCTCCAAAAATATTTTATTCCTCCCCGCAAAAATAGAATGAGCATGCGGCACGCAAGGATGCGGCAGCCAACAAAAAAACGCCCCGCGACCCAGCCGCACTTCCATGCGCTGGACAGCTCCATTTCTCATTTGAAACAATCGTTGATAAGACTGCGTATGCAAGTGCAGCCGGCCATTCGCGGCTACCCCCACCCGTATCATTTGTTCATCGCCGTCAAGAACACCCGGCGAAGAACACATCAGCATAAGATGCAGAAAAAGCTCCCGCTTGTCTTCGGTGATATTGGCCACTTTAAAAGGAGGAGTAAAATAACTGGACGCAAGATAACTGACCCCATCCCGCACAGCCACCCGGATCGTCACTTCAGACCGCATCCCGATCGCCCCCTCCCCAGCCGGCCCGGCCCTCATCTCCATAACCCGGGCTCCTCCACCTCTTCCAGCAAGGCATATTTTTTTATCCACCCGATAACACTATCCAACCCCTCCCCGCTTCTCAAATTCGTAAACACAAAAGGCGCCCCCTTCCGCATCGCACGCGCATCCCGCTCCATCACCTCCAGACTGGCTCCCACATATGGCGCCAGATCGATCTTATTTATCACCAGCAGATCACTACGCGTAATGCCCGGCCCACCCTTCCTGGGGATCTTGTCCCCCTCCGCCACATCGATCACGAATATGCTCACATCGGCCAGGTCGGGACTAAATGTAGCCGACAGATTATCCCCCCCGCTCTCTATAAAGATCATCTGCAGATCGGCCCATCGCTGAGCCATCTCCTCCACCGCCTCCAGATTCATACTCGCATCCTCCCGTATTGCCGTATGCGGACAGCCCCCCGTCTCCACACCAATGATCCGGTCCGCCGGCAACAAACTGTTTTTCGTCAGGAACTCGGCGTCTTCCCTGGTATAAATATCATTCGTGATCACCGCAAGGCTATATGCCGAAGCCAGCCGCCGTGTCAATCGCTCGATAAGCGCCGTCTTGCCAGACCCTACCGGCCCCGCGATCCCGATCTTTATATAATTTCTTTCTTTCATCCTATGACATATATAATCTGGAATACAACCCCTCATGCTGCATACAACGAATATCCAGCCCCGTGCAACACAACCCGATCAACTCCTCATCCGGCTGCATGCTCTTCTCCACCAATTCCCCGATCAGCGCCTGCAGCGAGAACAAAACCTCCTGCCCATCCTGCTGCCCCATCGGGATCAGCTTCACACAATTCGTGACCATCCCCGCCGCCGCATTATAATAATATCCCGTCAACGCTTCCCGCAACCCGATCCCCAACACAGCCGCACAATACCCGAAAGCCACACAGTAATGTCCCGGCAATTTCTCCCCTACGCCCGCGCATATCCCCCTAAAAATTTTCAACAACCTTCCCCCCAGTTTCCTGCTCGCCTCCCGCATCTCCTTTGGCATCTTCACCGCCTCGCACAACCGGTCCAGCTCCATCAGCCGCCCGATCGCCTGTTCCCGCGCCGCACCCCCAGCCCCCAGCCCCGCACCCGCCCCATGCGCCAAAGCCACCAACGCCCCATCCGTATAAAACAAATTAGTACCCAACATATCCCGCACAAACCGCTCCGCGCTCCCCCGGTCACAAACCACACCCTGCTGCACATAGGTCTCCAGCCCACCCGAATGCGCATACCCGCCTATCGGCAACGCCGGATCGCTCAATTGCAACAGAGATAATAAGGCTGCATTCATGTACGAGGATTGGTGATTTGCAATATCCTGGAAAAAAGGCTGCCACCCCCATGGCTCCCGCCGGCGCCCGCAGCAACATGCCCATGCGCCGCCACCGTCGAACGCAAAGGATATAATAATTTTCTTTCGGCCGTACTAACGTCATATCCCGCCGCCACCAGCCACCGGTATAATGGCTCTTCAAAAGGCGCCAGCAATACCCCGTCTTCCAGGAACAAAGGTAAATGCCTGTTCCCTATCTCATAACACACCGACGCCACCGCAGACAACGACACCATAGGGATCACCAGCACACTGCAAGGCACTATCTCCACCACAATCATCACACTCTCATCCGCATACAACACATCCCCTTCCGCCAGCGATGGACTCTCCCGCAAAAACCGTAACGCCACTTCCCGCCCATCCCGGGTCAACTTCCTCATAACCCTCTTCCCCGTCTCATACCACTCCACCCCGAGACGATCTATCTCCCTCCCTTCTATAACAAAAGACCCGATATGTCCTATTTTCTCCTGTATCAACATATCTTCAGAATAAAAAATAACGCTGCGCCAACGCCACCTCACGCGCCGGCTCGCAACTCACTACGACCCCATCTACTTTAACTTCATAGTTCTCCGGATTCACCTCGATGACAGGCGTCTGGTCATTCAACACCATATCGGATTTCGACAGGCTCCGGCACCCCTTCACCGGTAATACTTTTTTCTGCAACCCATAGCCCTTCACCACTCCCTTTTCGAGCGAAAGCGCAGATACGAAGGTAGCGCACACCGCATGCAATGCCTTGCCATATGCTCCGAACATAGGTCTGTAGATCACCGGTTGCGGCGTAGGGATACTGGCATTGGGATCACCCATTCTGGCCGCAATGATCATCCCGCCTTTGATGATCATCTCCGGTTTGGCGCCGAACAATGCCGGCTTCCACAATACCAGGTCCGCCATCTTCCCCACCTCCAGGCTCCCGACATAAGCCGATATGCCATGGGTGATGGCAGGGTTGATCGTATATTTGGCGACATATCGCTTCACGCGAAAATTGTCATTCCCTTTCTGCGCATCTTCCGCCAGAGCGCCCCTTTGTTTCTTCATCTTGTCTGCCGTCTGCCAGGTTCGCAGGATCACTTCACTCACCCGGCCCATGGCCTGCGAATCCGAACTCATCATGCTGAACACCCCCATATCATGCAGGATGTCCTCCGCAGCGATGGTTTCGGGCCGGATCCGGCTATCGGCAAATGACACATCCTCCGGAATAGACCTGCTCAGGTGATGACAGACCATCAGCATATCCAGATGCTCATCGATGGTATTCACCGTATAAGGCCGGGTAGGATTGGTCGATGAAGGCAGGATATTCGGATACATCGCCGCCCGGATGATATCCGGCGCATGTCCCCCGCCCGCACCCTCCGTATGATAGGTATGGATCACCCTGCCCCCGATCGCTTCAAGCGTTCTTTCCAGAAAACCCGCCTCATTGAGCGTATCGGTATGAATGGCGACCTGTACGTCGTGTTTGTCCGCCACCCGCAGCGATGCTTCTATCACCGCCGGTGTCGCACCCCAATCCTCATGTATCTTCAGTCCCAGCGCGCCCGCCTCGATCTGCTCTTCCAATGGCGCCTCTGACGCACAGTTCCCTTTCCCCAAAAATCCCAGGTTCATAGGAAACGCATCGGCCGCCTCCAGCATCTTCTGAATATTCCAGGCTCCCGGCGTCACCGTAGTCGCATTGGTCCCATCAGCCGGACCAGTACCTCCGCCGATCATCGTGGTAATACCGCTGTACATTGCATGATCTATCTGCTGCGGACAGATAAAATGGATATGCGTATCGATCCCGCCCGCCGTAGCGATCAGTCCCGCGCCTCCATGTACTTCCGTGGACGCGCCGATGATCATGCCTTCGTCTACCTCCATGATATCCGGATTACCCGCCTTGCCGATACCCACGATCTTTCCGTCACGAATACCAATATCAGCTTTGACAATACCCCAGTGATCGATGATGATCACCCCCGTGATGACAAGATCCAATACCCCATCAGACCGTCTCGCCGTCGCAGACTGCCCCATCCCGTCCCGGATCGTCTTGCCGCCGCCGAACTTCACCTCATCCCCATAGACGCAATGATCCTTCTCGATCTCTATAATAAGCTCCGTGTCCGCCAGACGAACCCTGTCCCCAACGGTAGGACCATAAAGGTTGGCGTATTTTGTACGATTGATAGAAAGACTCATATAGCCGCCCCCCCTGCCGTCGGCCCATTTACAAGATTATTGAATCCCACCGCCCGCCGCAATCCCCCCAACTCTACCAGCTCCACCTCCTTCTCTTCGCCCGGCTCGAAACGGACTGCCGTGCCCGACGGGATATTCAGCCGCATGCCAAAAGCTGCCGACCGCTCGAACTCCATCTCTCTATTGACTTCAAAAAAATGAAAATGCGAGCCGATCTGAACAGGACGGTCGCCCTTGTTCACCACCGTCACCCGCCGGGTTGCCCTGCCTGCATTGCAGATAATAGGGTCTTTACCTAATATATATTCTCCTGGGATCATCAAAAATGGATTATCGAATGGATCATGCACCGCCGCCCCGTCATCGAATAGGATCATGCACCGTCACCAGCTTCGTCCCATCCGGGAAAGTAGCCTCTATCTGTATCTCATGGATCATCTCCGGTATGCCCTCCATGACGTCCGCTCTCGACAGGATCGTCGCCCCATACTGCATTAATTCAGCAACAGCCTTTCCATCCCGCGCTGCCTCCTGCAGCCGGCTGCTGATCAAGGCTATCGCCTCCGGATAGTTCAGCTTCAGCCCTCTTGCCAGTCTTTTTTCCGCTAACTCCCCCGCCAGGAACAATAACAACTTCTCCGTTTCTTTAGGTGACAAATGCATAAAATGAATTTCGGCAAAAAATTGTCAAAATATAAAATTAATTACTTCTTACTTCTTCTTCCCTGCAGGATCTTGAAGAAACTCCGGGTACGGATCTCCTCCACACTCAGCCCCGTTGCCAACGCCTCTTTCTCTTCGATAGCCCCGCAGTTCATCGCCTTCAAAAAGAAATTGAGCAGCCCCTGTCCCGTAGCCGCATCGTCGAAGATATCACCCGTCAGGGTAGAGATCGCACTCCTGTCAACAAATAATTTCAGACGACGCACCGCATCTTCCAGGCTGCTGAGAAAAAAGGTATAGGTGGCGGCATAACGCATCGGCAATTGCGCAGGGTTCAGGTCCCAGCCCTGATAAAAACCATTCACCAGCGAATGCATCGTATGCCCAAACCCCAGCTTCCAGGCCCGGTGCACCGACTCCTGGTTCTCCTGTAATTGTAATAAGCTCAGCTGATCCCCCCGGTGCGGACCGATGGGCATTACGTTCGTAGCCCCGTCGGAAAGAAAGATGCCCGTCCCCGCCAGCGCCACCTTGGTCATATGATGCGCAAAATCACACACCGGATGCCCCATGGTCTGATACCGCGCCGTTATGCCACAAGACGCCGTATAATCATAGGTTCCAAAATGCGCCGCTATACACCTTCCTTCCGAAGCCTTGATGATCCGGAACAACGGATTACGCCCCTCCTCATCCATGATTATCTGCGTCGCCTCCACCATCGTCTCCATCTTTAACGCCCCTTCCGCCAAACCATTCTTCTGCTCGATCATCCGGAACAAATTCACCAGCGTGGTCACCTGTTCCGGAATAGTTACTTTGGGCAGCATTACCACAAAATTGGAAGGTAATGATCCACCCGTCTTTTTCAACAGCTCTGTTACGAACAGGTCCAGCGTCCTCACGCTGCGGTATTTCATATCTTCCGTCAACGGTTTGATACGAATACCGATAAAAGGTGAAAGGGTTTTATTGGTCATCCCCGCCGCCAGTTCCCTCGCCGCCGCAATAGCAGTAGCATCTTCTTCGGCATCCGGCCTGTTGCCAAAACCATCCTCAAAATCGATCCTGAAATCTTCCACCGGTTCTGTTTCCAGCTTCCTGATCACTTTATTATACACCGACCAGGACAGCCATGCTTTTTCTTTCCGCCGCTCCTCCTCGCTCATGGCTCCTATCCGCCGGGCCAGCTCTTCCACCTCTTTTCCCGTATGCGGAAGATATTCATGCCCTTCCAGTGACAGCGCCCGCGCCAGCTCCGCAAAATTTGGGGCATAAGTACGCAAACTCTTCAGGGCGATCTCTCCCATCTTGATACAGGTATCGCTCTTAAAAAGATTGGCGCCCCCATATACCGTATGCACCGGCTGACGATCCGGCCGGTCACCAGGATACTTTTCCTGGAACGCCAGGTTTGCCGTCTTCAACAAACCCAATAACTTTTCTTTGTCGGTGTCTTGTATAGATAATTCCATATTGTTTACGTTGTTAAGATCCCCTATAAGTAGAATAACCCCAGGGACTCAATAATAAAGGAACATGATAATGACCATCCGCGGCCATCTCAAAATAGACTTCCACAAAAGGATAAAAGGTCGCCAGCGACTGCTGCTTAAAATATTCACCTGTCTCAAACCTCAGCTTATAGATCCCGCCCTTCAGCTCCCCGCCAGCCGCGGCCCAATCCCCCATCCGCCCATCCGCATTGGTCCGGCCCCGCGCGATCTCTTCCTCCCCCTTATACAAGATCACCTCTACGTCTCCCGCCGGCCGGCCCCGCGCCACGTCCAATATATGCGTTGTTATTTTACTCATGACAATAATTTTTGCAGCCGCAAATAAGTGATCTTCTCCTGCTCACCCATCGCAATCAATATCTCCGTCTGGGCATCATTACCCAATCTCTCCCTCAACGATCCCAGCATCTCCGCCGCCGGCTTCCCCGTTGCACACACGATAAAGATATAGCCGAACTTTTCTTCATAAACCCTGTTGCCTTCCTGCAACGCCTCCAGCACCGCCGTCGCAGCCCCGCTGGTCCCCGACTGCTCTGCCGCCGCCCACGCACCCATAGCAGCAAACTTTTTTTTCAACCCCTCGAGGTCCCCGATCTTAGGATGATGCGAAAAAGCCTCCCTCCAATCCTTCTCGCTACAATTTCGCCACACCTCCTCCGCCGCAGCAAACAAGACAAACCTATCCGCCACAGGAAAAATAGCGGTCATCTTTTCTACCCAGACACTACTGCCGCAACAGCTGCGCAACGCTTCACGCAGCGCCTCGACCCCAAGACCATTCAATGCTTCCAGTGTCATATTGTTGTCGGATGACGATTCACATTCTTATAATAGATATACACCGCCGGCTCCTTACCCATCGCCGTAAACCACTGCTGACAGTAAGGCGCCATCCAGATGCAGTCCCCCTTTTTCACAGGATACCAGTCCTGGTCCAACCGGTACACCCCCTGCCCCTGCAGGTATAACAAACCATGCTCCATGATATGCGTCTCCACCATCGGCAGATGCCCGCCAGGGTTATAGGTGAAAATATTCACGGCCATATCATAAGCCGGTTCGTCTGGCAGCAACACCTGCAAACGCAAGGCATCATCTCCCAGATAGACTCCGCCGGCAACATCCGCCGCATGCCCGAAAAGTACGTCCGGAACAGCAACGCCATGTAATTTTTCATATACCTTATGAAAGGTCAGCAGCTGCGCTCCCTCTTCCAAGCTGTGCAGACGGTATTCCTTCCCCACAGGTATATAGATATAGTGCCCCTGTGACAGATCCCTCGTTTCACCACTTACCGCCACCTTGCCCTCGCCGCTCACCATGTAAAAAAATACCTGTGATGCCACCGTCCGGCCCGCCACCACCGCACCCTGCCCGCAAGTGACCAGGGTCTGACAAAAAGCCGCCCCCATCTTTTCATTAATGATCACATTCACCGTACAACCTGTCCACCCCGGAACCATACTGTTGATGTACCCGTCCGGAGCGATCAATGCATGACTACCCTTTACTACCGATCTTGTTAATGCGGATATTTCCATATTTCAGACAATTGATGTATAAATTTGTCGCCCACCATAAGCGTTGCTGCCAGATCGCCCATCTCCACGTTTTCCTGCGGATTATGACTAATGCCCTTGTAACACCGTACGAACAACATACACACAGGCGACACCGCTGACACCGGTACCGCATCATGCCCTGCGCCACTCACCAGTTCGAGTACTTCATAGCCGGCAGCGGCCACACACCGCCCCAGCAACGCGGTCATTGACACGTCACATTCTACAGGCGAGGAGACCTGCACCACTTTCCATTCCACATCCAGCCCACGCCGCAGGCCGATATTTTCACTCAGCAACCGCAACTTTTCATGCCCCCGCGACAATACCGATTCATCTCCGCCGCGGATGTCGACACTGCAAACCACTTCACCCGGGATCACATTACTGGCCGCATTGACGATCTGCAACTTTCCCACCGTCGCCACCAGCCCGCTATCGCTGGCGACCGATATGCTCCCCCCGCCTCCCGCCAGTGTCTCCGCCGCCAATATAAACTCCGCCGCCCCGCACAACGCATCCTGCCGTTGATCCATCGGCACCGTCCCCGCATGCCCCGCCATCCCTTTAAAAATCACCTCCGCCCGCACCTGTCCCGCAATAGCCTTCACCGGCGCCACCGGAATGTTCTTTTCATATAATACAGGTCCCTGCTCGATATGTATCTCAAAATAACCCAGCCATTGCCCCGCAGGGATACCCTCCCCACCGAGACCCGAAGGGTCTCCCCCTATCGCCCTCACCGCATCCGAAAGCCTCACTCCCTCTGCATCCCGCCGGTCTAACAGCTCTCTCTCAAAAGACCCCGTCACCACCTTACTACCCAGATAAGTCGTATGAAAACGCACGCCTTCTTCATCGCTGAACGCGATCAGCTCTATATGAAAAGGCAGCTTCATTCCAGTAGAAATAATACACTCCAGCAGGTCCAGCCCCACCAGCACCCCCAACGGACCATCCCAACGCCCCGCGTTAACTACCGTATCGATATGCGAGGCGATCACCAACGTCCGCGCATTGATGTCATCCGACAGCCATCGCCCCCGGATATTTCCAATAGCATCCACACGCGCCTGCAAACCCGCGATACGCATCCATTCCAACACCATATTGCCCGCCTTCACGGCCGCGTCCGTACCATAACGACGCGTAATATACGATGGATCTTCACTTATCGCAGCCAGTTGATCTATTCTCGAAACAATATTTTCAGCCCTCCGCCAGTGATCGGTCATATCACAATCCTCCCTTGATTTAAAAAAACAGATCCATCCCTGTCAAATATTTTTTCTCCCCTCAGCCAGGTCTGCTCCACCACGCCGTATAATTCCTCTCCCAGATAAGGCGTCATCTTATGCCGGTGAAAAATATGATCCGCCTCAACGACAAACGATTGCAGCGGGTCCCACACCACGAGATCCGCCTGGTATCCCACCGCGATCTTCCCCCTCCCCCCAGGGCTTCGGCGGAGCATCGTCCCTTGCTCCTTCTCGCCCATTAGAGCTTCGTGGGGCTTCGTCCCTTGCCCCATCTCGCTCGTTCCCTTCGCCGGGCTCGGGAACGCTTCGCTCGGGAACCCCGCCAACCCCGCCGGCCCGGCGCACAACCACTTCCCCATATCCTCCAGCCCAAACCCCCTTTGCTCCGCAGCCGTCCACAATACAGGCAGAGCCAGTTGCAACGAAGAGATCCCTCCCCAGGCCCGGATAAGATCGCCGCTATCCGCCTGCTTCATAACAGGCGGCGCCGGACTATGGTCCGTCGCCACAAAATCGATCACCCCTTCCCGCAAAGCCTCCCACAACCGATCGTTATTGGCCTTCTCCCGGATAGGTGGCGCACATTTAAAATACGTTTTCCCATCCCCGATACCTTCCGCCGCAAAATACAGATAATGTTGCGCCGTCTCCACCGTCAATGGCAGCCCCTTGTCCTTCGCGCGCCGGATAGGCTCGATGGAAGACGCTGAAGACAAATGCACGATATGCACCCGGCACCCATATTCGGCACACAGCCGTATCATCAGCCCGATCGCATCATCCTCCCATCGGGCCGGTCTCGACAAAAGATAATTCCTGTATGACCTCGCATCCCCCCCCGCCGACCCGCTCGCCGAAGAAACCCAGCCCGCCGCAGCATGCTCCAATTCACAATGCACCAGCAACGGCAGCCCCCGCTCCGCAATCACCGGCATCACCTTACGCAGATCCGCCTCCGTGACATTCGGAAACTCATCGATCCCCGAATGCGTCAAAAAAGCCTTGAACCCCAACACACCCCGATCGATCAACCCGCCGATCTCTTTTTCATTGCCCGGCACCACTCCCCCCCAAAAACCGCAGTCACAATGCAATTGCCCCGCAGCAGCCGCCAGTTTTTCATCAAAGGCCGCCACAGAGGTCGTGACGGGTGAGGCATTCAAAGGCATATCCACCAGCATCGTGATCCCACCCGCCACCGCCGCATGAGTAGCCGTGGCGAACCCCTCCCAATCCGTCCTCCCCGGTTCATTGATATGTACATGCGGATCAATGATGCCCGGCATGACCACCCTTTCCCCTGCATCCGCCAGTTCGACACCCTCCACCAGGGCAAGCCCGCCGACAATGCCCGTTATAATTCCCCCCGTCAAAAAAATAGTCGCCTCCTTCATGCCCTCAGGCAGAAGTACACGCTTGCTATGTATGGCAACACCCGTCGCTGGCATATATAAGTTAAAGAAAGTTAAGAATAATATTTATATTGAAGTATGGTAATCCGGTTAGATAAGAACGCGTATGGTAAAAATGCGATCCATCTGTCGAAGATCATTCGCCGCCCCCATCGTCATGAGATCAGACAGATCACTGTGGACGTATCACTGGAAGGCGAATTCGATACGGTACACACGCATGGAGATAACACCAACGTGCTGCCTACAGACACGATGAAGAATACCGTTTATGCACTGGCCAAAGACCAGTTCACCGCTTCCATTGAAGAATTTGGTCTCCACCTCGCGGCTCATTTTTTATCCAATAACCCGCAAGTCTCCGCAGTCTCCATCAACCTGACAGAATATTGCTGGGCACGAATGATCGTCGACGGGACCCCACACCCCCATTCCTTTGTCAACGGCGGCTCCGAAAAACACCAGACCCGGATCGACCAAAGCCGGCAAACCCTCACCCTATCCGCCGGCGTCAAAGACCTTCTTATATTAAAGACGACAGACTCCGGATTTGAGAACTATATCAAAGATCAATACACTACCCTGAAAGAAACAGCCGATAGAATATTCTCCACAGAATGCGACATCACCTGGACATACGAAGGTCTGCCATCCGATCCCGGTTCTCTATACAACTCCATCCGCGAAAACTTGCTCCGGACTTTCGCCACCCATAAAAGCCTTTCCGTACAACACACCTTGTATGCGATGGGCGAAAACGTGCTCAAAACATTTCCCGCAGTAAAAGAGATCACCCTCAAAATGCCGAATAAACATCACATCCTCTTCAATCTTCAACAATTCGGCATGGACAACAACAACGATATCTTCATCGCCACCGATGAACCCTACGGATATATCACCGGCACCCTCTCACGCTAAGATCCCTCGCCCCGTCATTCCCGCCCCGTCCGTCTCATTTCCGGACACTGTATACATCAAGACCGTACACCCGCACACCCATCCAAAATCACAACTGACTGTTTTTCAAGCAAGAAAGAAAGTTGGCACTCCGCTGGAATCTACTTTGGCACACCCGGGGACGCCCGGAACAAAACAAAAAAATCAAAACACTTTTAAAAAATAGTTTTATGAAACGCACAATCATCGTAGCACTCTTCTTAACCATCGCTACAACTTACAGCTTCGCCACACCCACGAGCAACCACAACGGAGAAGTAAAAACTTCTTTCCACCAGGATTTCAAGAACGCACAGCTCATGAGCACCGAAGCGTACTCCAACTTCACCAAGCTCACGTTCAAAATGGATGGCCAGGTTCTTTGCGCCTTCTATTCCGGAAATGGAGAATTGTTAGCCGTCACCCGTAATATCCTTTCCTCTCAACTACCCATCAATCTGATGCTCAGCTTGAAAAAACACTACAGCGAACACTGGATCACAGATCTCTTCGAATTCAACGGTAACGAGCAGACCAGTTATTACGTCTCTCTGGAAAACGCAGACAGCAAGATCACCCTGCGTTCCAACGGCGACAATTGGGAAGTGTATTCTACCACTAAAAAATAATACCATCGGCAAAAGGCTTCTCCGCAAGGGGAAGCCTTTTTCACAAGGTTAAATGTTTTTGTTGTATTATCTCGGCCGCAATACTTATAGCGATCTCTTCTGGTGTCTGACTTTGTATCGATAGTCCCGCCGGCGCCCGCATCCGCCCCAACCATTCTTCCGGCAACCCTTCCGCGGTATAATCGGCCAGCATCTTCCCTATCTTAGCCTTGCTTCCCAATAACCCAAAATACCTGAACTCCATCGGCAACAAAGCCCTCACAGCCCGGTCATCCGTCCGATAGCCCTGTGTCATCACCACCACATAATGATGTCGTCCCCCCGTGACAAGCCCTCTCAACTCATCATAGTCATTAACCAGTATTTTCTCATGCACATATTCATTCCTTGTCAATGATCCCAGCCCGCTCCTGTCGTCAAACAAGGATATATAAAAATCCATCGTCTGCATGATCCGGGATAGGGCAAGCGCACAATGCCCGCCACCGACAATAAACAGCCGGTCGATATACCCGGTTTTTTCCCGGTAGACCCAATCCGACTCCGATCGCTTTTCAAAATAAAAATTCTCCGCCGGCGCCACCCGCGAAAAGCAGATCCCCTCCGGCGACAGCTCCAAACACCCATTTCTATATTGCTCTATGGAAGATAAGATCTGTTCCACCGTTGCCGCATCCCCCGGACGCAGGGAATACAATAAAATAGTCTGCTCACCCGAACAGATCATGCCGCTCTGGTCGCGCACTACTTCTTTGTCATGCACCTGTCTGCGTATCGATAAGATATCCCTGCCTTCCCGGAGATTTTCCCTCACCATCTCCGTGAACTTATGCTCCATGATCCCGCCGCCGATAGATCCCTCCATCTCTCCCGCAGCATTCACCACCATAAAAAAACCGGCCCTCCCCGGGCTGCTGCCCTTACTTTCCACCACATACAACAATGACACGGGAATATTCCCCTGCAGACTGGAAAGCGCAAGACGCCAAAGAGACATTCGCTTATCCGGCAACATGTTTCAGTTTGTTTGAATACAGGCCCATAAGCGCTTTTTCAGGCGTTAGCGGAGCGCTAAAAGGTATATTGGCTGAAGGATTGAAAGCAAGTATCGCATTTCGCAAGGCGAAATAGGCGCCGATGCCATACATCAAAGGAGGCTCGCCCACCGCCTTACTCCGGAAGATCGCCAGGTTATCTAATTCCGTATGCAAAAAATCTACGGCTATCTCCGCCGGCACGGAATAAATATCCGGCACCTTGTAAGCGGATAACGTATTCGAACGCAAGCGGCCCGCCTCATCATACACCACTTCTTCCATCGTCATCCAGCCGATGCCCTGTACGATACCGCCTTCTATTTGTCCCTTGTCGATGGACAGATTCATGCTGACGCCGGAGTCATGCACCACTTTTACCGCATCAAAAGTATAACGGCCACGCAGACAATCCAGCGTCGCAATGACCATCGCGGTACCATATACATGATAGGCAAAGGGATGCCCCTTTTCTGTCTTTGCATCAAAATGAATGCCCGGCGTGGCATAATGAGCATGCTCCGAAAGGCTGACCCGCCGGACAAAAGCCGCCATCACCAGCTGCTTCCAGCTCATCTCCGCTCCCCCCGGTTCCAATGCCGCCACCTCTTTCAGCCGCTCCAGGATAGCCGTACACGCCATCAACGCCGCCTTCCCATTCAGATCGGCCGTCGCACTGGCCGCCGAAGGCGAAGTATTGGCGATCTTCCAGGTGCTCGTAGCCTGCACCTTCACCCACCCGGCAGGTATGGAAAAGGTAGCCGCCACCACCTGTATAATTTTACTATTCACCCCCTGTCCCATCTCTACCGCACCCGTGCTGACCGAAACGGTCCCATCGGTATACACATGCACGAGGGCCCTGGCCTGGTTCATCAGGGTCTTGGTAAAAGATATGCCAAAACACACGGGCATCAACGCCAGCCCTTTTTTGAAAAGTTTATTGGTCGCATTGAACGTCTCCACAGACGCACGTAATGCGTCTATATCATACCGTTGCTCCGCCTTTTGCCAGCAGGCAGGCGCCTCGCTGACCGCCTTTTGCCCATAGGGGAATTCATCGTCCGTCTGCAGTAAATTCCTTTTCTGGATCAACGCAGCAGGAACTCCCAGGGTCTCGGCTGTTTTCGCAATAGCCGCCTCTATGACAAACATGCCCTGTGGACCGCCAAACCCCCTGAACGCCGTATTGGGCGGCAGGTGCGTCCGGCAGCTATAGGCCGTAGCCCGCACATTGGGAATGAAATAGGAATTCGTACAGTGGAATAATGTCCGTTCCATCACCGCCGGGGAAAGATCCGCCGCTGCACCGGCATTCTGATAAAAGGTCACCTCATAGGCCAATATTTTCAGGTCTCCGCTCAACCCGATCTTAAAATCCGAAGAATAAGGATGCCGTTTGCCCGTCATGACCATATCGTCTGTGCGCGGCATCGCGTATTTTACCGGCAATTTCAGATGAAGACAGGCCAGCCCCACCAATGCCGCCCAGCCATTGGCCTGATCCTCCTTGCCACCAAATCCTCCTCCCAGCCGTGTTACCTCTATATCCAGCGCATGCATCGCCAGACCTGTCACCTTCGAGACAGCCCGTTGTACAGCCGTCGGAGCCTGGGTAGAAGAATAGATACGCATAGTTTGATTTTCCAGCGGTATGGCATATGCGCCCTGCGTCTCTATATACAGATGCTCCTGCCCATTGGTGTCGGTGCGGCCTTCGATGATATGTTCACACAAGGGCCATGCCCCATCGGTATCGCCGAGGCGGAAAGTACGGGGCGGTACGATCAATTCGCCTTTCGCCTGTGCCTCCCGGGCATCGGTGATCACCGGTAAAGGTTCGATATCCACTTTTATCTTTCCCACCGCATGCCGCGCGGCCGTTTCCGTGACAGCTACGACAAAAGCCAGGGGCATACCGCAAAAATGAACAGACTCTCCGGCAAACAAAGGCTCATCCGGCACGATGCCGCCAATCTGATTCTCACCGGTCACATCCCGGAAAGTAAACACCCGTACGACACCGGCAGACTGCTCCGCGTCGCTTACATCCAGCCGGCGGATCATCCCATGCGCTACCGGCGAACCAAACACCGCGCCAAACAGGGTTCCCCGTAGTAAAGGAATATCATCCAGATAAATGGACTCCCCCCTCGTATGTGCCGCAGCATCGATATGTTTCATAATAGATCCTCCGCGTTGAGCTCTTCAAACAACGTTAAAAAATGTGCTTTGATCAACTGCCCCAGCAACAATCGCTTATACTCCGCCGTTCCCCGCACATCACTGATAGGAGTAACTTCTCCCTGTGCCCTCTCCACCACCTCTTCTACTAACATTGCATCCGGCCGCCGCCCATGGGTTATGGCTGACGCCCCCTCCAGGTAAGCCGGCACAGCAGCGACCCCGCCCGCCGTAATATGCCCTTCCACGATCCTCCCCTCCGACACCCGCACCCGCATCGCCGTGTTCACACTGGCAATATCCAGACAGGTCCGCTTGCTCACTTTCTCGAAATGGAAAAGCTCATCAGACGCCGGCAGGTCAAAACTTATTTTCTCGATAAACTCATCGGGCTCTTTATCCAGCACCTTATATCCTTTAAAAAATTTCCGTAGCGGCACCTCTCGTCGCACCGACCCACTACTCAAAGTAAGCCGTGCATCCAATACCAGGAAAAAAATGGAGAGATCCCCGATAGGTGACGCATTCACAAAATTTCCCGCCACCGTGGCAATATTCCGTATGGGAGTGGAAGAGATTAGACGCGCATAGGATTCAAATCGGGGGAAAGCCCGTCGTATCACCGCCGATTCGAGCATATCCGTCACCGTGACCGCTCCGCCCATCACACATCGGCCGCCCTCTTCCACGATCCCTCTCATACCGGCTCTGCCCGATAAAAATTCCAGCTCCGCAGCCACCATCGCCGCATGTTGCTGGACATACAGATCGGTCCCGCCGCCCAAAAAACGCCCCCCTCTATGTAGTACTCCGTTCGGCTGCAGCCCCAGCTCCGCCAGCCGCCCGGGAATAGTAGCAAAATAGGCCGGCACGATCCCCTGCTCCACCAAAAAATTGATTCCCCTCTGTTTTTTGCCCGCCATTCCCCCCGCTCCCGCCCCCGCAGCAGCCGCCGCCGCATCCCCCACCGCTTCCACCACCCTCGCCAGCGCCCGCTCTATTGATTTATACCCCGTGCACCGGCAAATATTCCCATCCACCGACGCCACAGCCTGCGCCGCCGTCGGCTCGGCATCACTTAGACAAAAACCCGCCATGGAAACGATGAACCCCGGCGTACAAAACCCACACTGTGTCCCCCCTTCCTCACAGATCACCTGCTGCAAAAAATTCAACCCCTCCCCATTCAACCCCTCTATCGTAACGACATGTTTTTGATGCACATTGCCCAATGCCGTCAAACAGGAAGTCACCGGTCGGTAAACGACCCTGTCCCCCTTCAATTCCCCGCTCAATACTGTACAGGCGCCGCAGTCTCCCTCCCGGCAACCGATCTTGGTCCCCGTCAGATGTTCGCCATAACGGATCAGATCGAGCAACAGCGTCCCCGGCGGCTCATCCGTTTGGATCAATTTGTTATTGAGTATGAATCGTATCATGCAGAAGGGGATATGTACAATTTACAAAATATCCCCCAGATTGCCCCCCTCTGTGTTAAGGCGCCACCCAATGACAGGGACACCCCAAAAAAATAAGACCACCCCAAAAATGGTGGTGGTCTTGACCCTTAAAACAACCTGTCGCAAAACTTAAATATGGTGGTCAGCAGTCCGATGGGACCCACTGATAAAGCTCTATTATTCTGCTCTTTAACCTCGCTAACTATAGAATTAGTATTACCTAATTGTAGTTTTGTAACTACAAGATCTAAGTATTTTTTGACATAAACCAAAAAAACTCTTAGAAAATTTATAGACCCTGATAATCAACCACTTAATTTTCGCATTTTTGGACAAAACCCGGTTTTTGCCGGTATCACAATAACAAGCGGGCTGCCGCCCCACACCCACTGACGGTCGTCCCACACCTGCCGGTAGGATCCGGAACACCGCAAATAACGGGTTTTATCCCCCCCATGCCGGATGTAATTTTACCCTATAAATAAAAAACATAATGGCAACGACAACTTCATTTCTAAGCAAACCCGACGTGAAAGAACGTCTAAGATCCACCAAACTTCTCCGGAAGGACGCGTCCATCTTTGTGGAAAAATGGACGGCAGAAGATGCATGCGAACCCATCTATTGGCAAACCTCCGAAACACCGGTAGGTGAAGTCCTGGTGGCGGCAAGTAAAAAAGGCGTCTGTTTTCTGGGTTTTAGTAACGGCAATCGCCGCGAAGCACTTGCCGACCTCCACCGGCGATTCCCCTCCAACCCCATCGAAGAAAAACATACAAAATGGCATGAAGAAGCATTCGGCCGGATAAACCATCTCCGTCAGGAGCTTCCTGTACACCTGCATTTAAAAGGCACGGACTTCCAGCTCGCCATCTGGACAAAGTTAATGCTCGTCCCATTTGGCGGTCTTGTTACCTATTCCGATCTTGGCGATGGCGCCCGCAATGCAAGAGCCACAGGAACGGCCGTGGGAGCAAACCCGGTCAGCATTATTGTACCCTGCCACAGGGCAGTTCGCGCGGATGGCACTTACGATGGATACTATTGGGGACCCCAGCGTAAGAAAATGCTACTGGCATACGAGGCCGTTATATCAGGGGGAACTAACAATTAAATGCATCAGCCATGGAAAGTCAACAGGAATTAGATTATAAAAGAATCGCCGAAGCCATCAGCTACCTGAAGGATAATTACACGACACAGCCCCGGCTGGAGCAAGTGGCCGAACATATCCATTTAAGCCCTTTTCACTTCCAGCGCATGTTCCAGTCCTGGGCAGGCGTTTCGCCAAAACAATTTCTCCAATATCTCACCGTCGGACATGCGAAAAATATACTAAAGACCACCGGGGCTACCCTTTTCGATACGGCCTATGCCACCGGACTATCAGGAACAGGCAGACTACATGACCTGTTTATAAAAGTAGAGGGGATGACACCAGGGGAGTTCAAGAATGGGGGTGAAACGCTTCGCATCAATTACTCCTTTGCGGATACCCCATTCGGTAAGGTGATCGTCGCTTCGACGGATAAAGGAATATGTCACATGGCCTTCGCCGATGAAGGCGAAGAAACCGCATTGAAGGAATTAAAAGCTGTTTTTCCCAACGCCATATACAAACAATTCGTAGACAGGATACAACAAAATGCTCTTTTTATCTTTAGCCAGGACTGGAGCATGCTCGATCAGGTAAAACTGCACCTGAAAGGAACAGACTTCCAACTGAAAGTCTGGGAAACATTATTGAAAGTGCCGCCAGGCGGTCTGACCACCTATTCCGAGCTTGCAAAAAACGCAGGTTATAAAGGCGCCTCAAGAGCTGTCGGCACGGCCATCGGCAATAATCCCGTCGCCTTTCTCATACCTTGCCACCGTGTCATAAAAGCCACCGGGCGCCTCGGACAATACCATTGGGGAGACATCCGAAAAAACGCCATCATCGGCTGGGAAGCGGCATTGGCAGACAAGAATAATAATCAATAATCGCAACATGTTGACTATCAGTAAAATACGAACAATCGTTCAAATGCCGGATACCATTATTTGAATTTATACGTTAAAATAGCACATTTACCGCCGCATAAGCTGTACCATTGCGGAAAGCACGGTATCGAAAAGGGTTCGTGACTATTTAAAACGTATTATTTATGAATGAAGGAAAGTCTATTGCGCTTTGGACAAAGTATTTACCCGCCATCAGGATCTTGCTGAAAAAGGCCGTGAACGAAGAACAGCAGATCACGCTGAACAAGATCGAGCTACAATCCGTCGATAATAGAAAGAACCCCAATTTCTCCTTCAATCTGGAAATCTCCAACGGCAAAGTTGAAAACAGCATTGGCGTCCCCGCAATGGGCAAAGACCTCTTCTATGTGCTCAACGGCGACCAACTCGTCAGAAATTTTATGCTCGACAAAAAGATCATGATCAACATGACCCGGGCCTCTTTGCTGACTTTCCGCTGCAATTGATCGTAACAGCCCCTGGTGTTTTTATTTGTAAAGCCCTGTTTTATTCGGAAGACTTTAAGCTTTCCACAGGATTGGCAATGGCCGCCTTCATCGCCTGGAAACTAATGGTCAGAAGGGTGATCACTAATGCTATCCCGGTCGCGGCTATAAATGCCCATGGACCTATGGCGATCCGGTAATCATATTTCTGTAACCAATCCCTTAAAAAATATAGGGCGACGGGCGAAGCGATGACACAACTGATGATGACCAGTAAGATAAAGTCTCTGGACAGCAGCAGACACAGTTGAGATGCCGAGGCGCCCAGCACTTTGCGAATGCCGATCTCCCGGGTCCGTTGTTCCGCTATATAGGCAGCCATTCCGAAAAGTCCCAGGCAGGAAATAAAGATCGCCAATCCGGCAAAGATGGCGGCAAGTTTTCCCACCAGCAATTCCAGCGAGAACTTACTGGCATACTCCTGGTCGGCGAATTGATAGGTATAGGGAATGGAAGGGTTATATTTATTGAACAGGGTCGTCAGCCTTGCCAGGGCCTGCTCTGTTCCGATGCGGGATGATAACCGGTACATAATGATGTTGCGGGGATCGGGATTATAAAGGAATGCGGTGGGATCAGCCGGCGAGAAAGGCGACAACATCAGGGCATTCCTGGCAATGCCGACGATCCTTAGGTCCGATCCCTGAAAGCTAACCACCTGGTTCAACGGGTTCCTGATCCGCATCTGCTGAATAGCCATTTCATTGAAAATGACACTGGCCGTATCCGAATTGCTTTCAAAGACACGCCCCTCTTTTATCGATATACCCAATGTTTTAAAATAGTCCTCGGTGGTAATGATCGTACCCATTTCGATCGTTTCACCGGCCCGTTTCCCTGGCCATTTATTCACATCAGAATGCCAGTAAATATCGGTTGCCGGACTGGTAGCGGTGGTGACACTCTCCACCAGACCTCCCTGTAACATATCATCCCGCAGAGCTGCATAATTATGTCGCAGATCCTGGTCCATATCGGTCATCAGAAGCCTGTCGACAGCAAGACCTATCGGACGCTGCCGGGCATATTGTATCTGCTGATAAACAATTATGGTGCTGATGATCAGGGCCACGGAACAACTGAATTGCAACACGACTAATATCTTTCTTGGCAAAGTCCCTGCCCGGCCTGACTGCAAAGTACCTTTAAGCACTTTCACCGGGTTGAAAGAAGAAAGATAAAAGGCTGGGCGGCTGCCGGCCGCAATGGCGGTTATCAAAACACTTCCCAGCAGCACCAGCCAGAAGACAGCGCTGGAAAAGGGAATGGTCATATTAGCGCGGGTTAGCGCATTGAAGGCGGGTAGAACCAACATCACCAGCAGCAGGGAGAACAGAAATGCCATAAAGGCCAGCACTATGGACTCAAACAGGAATTGAAAAATGAGCTCTTTCCGTTGACTTCCTATGGCCTTTCTTATTCCCACTTCTTTGGCCCGTTTTTCCGACCGGGCAGTAGTCAGGTTCACAAAATTGATGCAGGCAATAATTAATACCAGGCAGCCGATGATGCTGAACAGCCTAACATAGACGACAAAACCACCCGTCTCCTTGCCATTGACATAATTGCCATACAAATGCCAGTTCCCCATGGGTTGAAGAATGACATTCGAATTCAGGGCGTTGATATTACCCTTTTCCGTCTTTTCGATATCTCTTATCTTGGGAGCTACCTGCGCATAGGAAATGCCTGGTTTTAATTTTACATATATGTTTAAGTTGTTATTGCTAAAGCTGTTTCTGCGGGTTTTCCGGACAGTGCTATCACTCGCCTCTATATAGCTGAACGGCACCAGGTAATTAAATCTAAATGTGGAGTTGGAAGGAAGAGCCCGCAGAACGCCTGTCACTTTCAGCTCATTCTTATTATTGAAATGGACCGTGCGGCCTATCGGATCTTTATCCCCGAATAAGGACTTTGCCGTGTTTTCAGTCAGTACGATGGAAAAAGGGTCTTGCAGTGCACTGGCAGCATTACCCTGTAATAAAGGGAATCGGAACATCTTTAAAAAATCACCCCCTGTAATAGATCCTGTCAGGTAAAGTTTTTTATCACCCACCATCAACCCATTCGGGGACCAAAAATTCCCTTCCGCGACGTACTCTATCTCCGGCACCTGGTTACGCAGGGCATCCGCCAGCTTCAGCGACGTGCTGGTAAAGTTCAGCGTATCTCCATTGGCGTTAAAGTTCCGCCTCACCTGGTACAATCGCTCATTATCAGGCAGGAATTTATCATAGGAATATTCATGTGCGACCCACAAGCCGATCAACAGTGCTACAGCCATTCCGGTCGCCAGTCCCAGGATATTCAGGGCGCTATACCCCTTACTCCTGGTAAGGTTGCGCCAGGCGGTTTTGAAGAAGTTTTTTAGCATGGCTGATTAACCCCCAAGAAAATGCCGGTTTTTTACTAGCCTATTTATCAGCGGGTTAATTAATTTCTGGTCAACAAACTGTCCGGTTTTGATACTGGGAGTGTTCGCATCCCGGCACATGATATCTCACCCCTACTTCGACGGGAAGATCCCCGCAGGAGCGAGAATATGCTCTTTGCTCCATTCGGAAAGCTGTAACATGACCCCCGAAAGACTCTTCCCCTTCGGCGTGAGAGAATATTCCACTCTCGGCGGCACCTCGGCAAATACCTCCCTGTTCACGATCCCATCCTGCTCCAACTCCTTTAATTGCCGGGAAAGAACTTTCAACGCCATGCCCGGTATGGTCTTGTGCAGTTCCCCGAAACGGTATGGCCTCTCCAGCAACAGCCAAATAATGATGGGCTTCCATTTGCCTCCTATAATGTCGATTGCGCCTGTAATGGGACAGTCTGAAATGCTATGATATCTTTTTGCCATTTTTCTTTTCCCCGATATCGGGGCGGGATAAAATTATGACAAATTTGTCAATACTATACAAATAGGTAACTACTTGACTTTTATCCAGCATTGGGCGAGCTTTGTCTTTCAAACAAACAATTATGAAGATCATCATCATCGGTGCCACAGGCACCATCGGAAAAAAAGTTACAGCCGCACTGGAAAAGGACCATGAGATCGTACGGGTAGGCGCCAAAAGCGGCGACCTCCAGGCTGACATTACCTCCCCAGCCTCCATTGAAGACTTGTTTAAAAAGGTGGGACCATTCGACGCCCTGGTCAGTGCCGCAGGGGATGGTCACTTCGGCCCCTTGAACACAATGACGGATAAAGATTTCCGCAAAGGCATCGATAGCAAGCTCATGGGCCAGGTCAACCTCGTGCTCATCGGGCAGCACTATATCCGGCCCAAAGGATCTTTTACCCTTACTTCAGGAAGCGTCTCGGGAGACCCCGCCCTGCTCACTGCCAATCTGAGCGCGATCAACGCGGCCTTAGAAGGTTTCGCCCGGGCCTCGGCACTGGAATTGCACGATGGGATACGCATTAACGTGGTCAGCCCTGCGGTAGTGGAAGATTCTCCTGAGTACTTCCCCTTTTTCCCGGGATTTATACCCGTTTCTATGGAAAGAGTAGTCAACGCATACATCAGGAGCGTACTGGGCCCAGACACAGGTAAGACCATCGCAGCACACTAAGACCACAGCAGCTCCCCATAATTACTTCCCTTCCCGGATGTTAGCAATTTGATAATATCAGCACCTGGTCCAATATTGTTTGTCGGGCGTCTATATAGGAAATCATTACAGATTATGACGTTCAAAAACATTAGAAGAACAATCCTGCTCATGAATTTTGTCTATACCGGAATGTTGGTGATCATGACAGCCTGCATCGGCAATGCAGCGCAGGCACAGGCAAAAACACAACTACAGGCACAGAGTCAGACGCAAACGCAATCACAGCCCCAAACCCAGTCCGGCCATACCAATCCGTGGGCGCCCACGGACCTTGGCCCGCTGCCCCCCATCGCCAGTCTTACCAACGGCGTCTGGCTAAAAGGCGAACTGCATTTGCATTCGCGCCACAGCAAGGAGTCCTCGAACAACCCCATTGCAAAGGTCATTGCCTTTTGTAAAGCCGTCGGCATAGACTATATCTGCATCACCGATCACGACAACCATGTTGACGGCGACGTAGCGCACAACACCTGGGCCGATCCCGAGTTCAGGTCAGACTCGGTTCTTTTGTTGTATGGCGCAGAGTGGACGACAACCCGCGGCCATGGCAAAGTATTCTCGGCCAGCCCTTATGATCACCAACGGTTATACGACGTTCGCGATCAGCGCGACATCGTCATCGGAGCGGTGAAGAAGGAGCTTGGAGTCCATCTGTCGGCCAACCATCCGAGTGGAAAGGATCATTTCGGCTATTCCTACGATATAGTCAACTCCATCGAAGTCTGGAATTCTGCCATCTGGTCCAAAAATGCCAACGCGATCATGATCTGGGATGACATGTTATCCTCCGGCCGCAAGCTGACCGGCAGAGGCGGCAGCGACGCACATCATGGCGCTCCGGAGACGCCCGCTCAGACAACAAAGAACAGCTATCAGGCGAAGGCCAACTACATAGGAACCCCGACCACCTGGGTATTTGCCACGACACGGACATCACAGGCGGTCATAGACGCTCTCACGAACGGACGGGTCTCCGTCAGCTCGAACCCCTATGCGCCCCGGGTTGAATTCTATGCCGACCTCGATCAGGACGGCAAGATGGACATGATGATGGGCGACAATGCCAAGGCCACAGGTAAAGCCGTCAGGTTCCGGGTTCAACTAACAGGAAACACTGTCCCAGGAACCTCCTATAAAGTCAGCATAGTGAAAAATGGCGACCCCTATGACACCCTCCAGACCGACGCGGCCGGCAAGATACCCACGGTAGAGTTCACCGATACACCGGCCACCATCGGCCGAACCTACTACCGCGTCACGGTCGAGGGCCCGTCTACCCCCTATCCGCAAGTTCCCGGGTCGGCTGCGCTCAGCGGCAACATGGTCGGGCTGTCAAACCCCATCTATTTCAATTTCGACCCTAACTTTTGATCGCGGCTGGGCCCCGTCCGGTTAAAGATCTCATTTGAATTTGACATTAAAAGTTCCGTTCGTTATAGTAATGATGGAGTCCTTAAATGCAAGGGCATTCGGATCAAAATAGTGATAGTCCGCCGTACCGTGAAAAGTACCGGAGATAGCCGTAGAAGAAATAGAAGTAACGGTGAGCGAGTCATCATAACTTCCAAATTGAATGGTATTCGAGATCCCGCCTCCTGGAGTGGTCAGGTAATTCAGATAAGAATTCGCTGCGTTGGGGTTAACAAGGGCTTGATTCGGATAAAGACCTGGCTTAACAGCACCCGACGCCGGTGTAATGAGGAATTCTAATTCCGGGAAACCGCCTGTGAGAGTGTCGGTACTACCCGAAATATCTATTTGTCCGCCGGTGGTGTCAACAGTAATGAACCCGTTAAAGGTCGTGGCTTTACCATTGATAGTAGCAGAGATCCCGTAAGGCGCTGGTTTTGAACTATTACTTTTTGAGCAGGCTACGAATAGAAGAATGAGGGCAAGAGCAGAAAATAAAATTTTTTTCATGATAAAGGATTTCCCCAAGAACGCAAAAACTGCCGGAATATTGCCGGTCCGACAATGGCTTTTCGATTACCCCGAACGGATATAAATGACCGAAAAAGGCCGTCCACTCGCCTCTACATCCCAGGCGACAAAAAGACCAGCTCCTCATTATTTCTCGCAAGGACCAACACCCTCTTCCCATTAGCGCAGGAAACCCATTTCGCATCCCGAACTTCGCCGGATATGGAAGGGAGACCGCACAGGAAGGAGAAGCCGGAGCTGCCGGGACCTCCGCCCCTGTAATCAAAAATGGATGGGATCATGGCATCATACCGCCCTTCATAAGGTAATACCCCATAAAAATTGCCTGCCGCCATCCAGGCCCTTCCCTCCTGAAAAGGATAAGAGATGAAAGCAAAAATGGGCGCGAGCTGCAGGTCTTCCGGTAGATCAACCCTGCGGAAATTGCCTTTTCCGTCATTCATAAAACAGGCAGAGCCCAGGGTCTCCGCTTTCAGCTCCCGGCACCCGTTGAACATATCCCCCAACAGGAATTGCACCGATCTGCCCGCCACCGCACTATAGCTGAGATTATTTTTCTTTAGCACCGGCAGCGCAAGTTCCAGCTGGTCCCTGCCGAGAAAAGGATATTCCTGCCCATCCATGGTATAGGCCATTATCTGCTCGAGGGTGCCGTTACCGTCAAAATCCTTTACGTACAGTTTCAATGGCCCGTTCCGCCCTGCAAATAATTTTGAATTATGTCCCCAATTCCCCGCCAGCAGATCCGCATAACCGTCTCCGTTGACATCTGCCGCATACAAGGTCTGCCACAAACCCGTTGACGCATTGATCTCTTTCCCCCGCAGGACTCCGTGATCGTTAAAAAAAACGTGCACGCCCATCCATTCTCCTGCCAGGACCAGGTCCATCCATCCGTCATGATCAAGATCAGCAAATATGGCTGAAGTCACCCTGTTCATTCCGTGCAAGGATATCACCTGCTCGCCCGCCACCACGAATTTTCCATTCCCTTCATTCAGCAACATCCATGAAGTTCCCCCTTCAGATCCATAGCTTTTCTGAGCAGCCAGGCTGCCGATAAACAAATCGGTCCTTCCGTCCCCGTTTACATCTGCCGCCGCCACGCAGGACTTGTTGGCAAGCAGAGACGGCAGGCCGCCCGAGACCTCCTTTAAATGGCCCCGCCCGTCATTCATATATAGATGGTCCGCAAGACGGGCATCCCCATCGGCGTACTCATTGCCCCCGCTGACAACATACAGATCCGGGTAACCATCGTTATTGGCATCGAAGAAAATGGCCCCAACCCCTTCCGACTCTTTGTTCTCCGCAAAAACGGCCGTATCCTGCCGGACGAAGCGCCCTGCTTGAGTCTGGATCATGAGACAGCCCGGCTGGCCTTTTGCGCCGCAGACAAAAAGATCATCGAGCCCATCCTTGTTCACATCGCCCACCGCCATGGCAGGACCCCTCGTGGATTCCAGGTGGGGGATCAGGTATTGCCTGTTGAAATCATTGAACGCATCCTCTTTATGTTTCCACCCCGCGGCGACTTGCTTGCTGACATCCTCACAAGAAACTTTCTTTTTAGGAAAAAAAACCTCCCTCCTGAAACCTCTTTGCGCATCCTGTTGCCGGCATAACAGTTGTTGGTTGGGCGCCGGCTTCCTGATCACCTGGTAACGCCTGTCCGGCCATACAACCAGCAGGCTGTCAGGCGCCGCGATGCTATCCAGCCCGAAATGAAGACGGGGTTCACATGAAGACATAAATCCCCTGGTAAGCATCAATTGCTCATATTGCAGGTGGCCCGCACTGAAAAGATAGGCCTTCACCCCGATGCCCGAGGTATTCATCCCTTCCCCACGAAAGGCCACGGTGAGATAGTTCTTCCCGGGCGCATGGTTTTGCAGGATGACAGCCGGTGCATTCAGCGCATTGATCACGATATCAAGCCTGCCGTCATTGTCCAGGTCCGCATAGGCCGCACCGTTGAAATAGCCCCTCAGTGGCGCAGTCCCCCAGGCTTCGCTCCTGTCTTTAAAATTCAAATGCCCATCCCCTTTTAACAGGTAAGGGTGAGATGCACCATCCGGCATTCTATCCAGCAACGCCTGCTCATATGCTGCCGGACTTCCAAACCGGCGGGGATCGCCGATATTGGAAAAGTACATGATAAAATCCAGGTCGAGGGGACGCTTGACGATGCCGCTGGAGATCAGCAAGTCCTTGTTCCCGTCATTGTCAAAATCCGCGAACAAAGGACTCCAGCTCCAGTCGGTAGCCGATACGCCGCCGATCAATCCCACCTCGCTGAAGCTCTCCCCATCGCCGTTGTTCCTTTGCAGACAGTTCCTGGAATATTGATGCTGGAAACCATTCTTTACGATCTTTTGATCATACACGTCCAGGTGCTCGCCATTGCCATAGGTCTTCAGTATTTTCTCATCGCCGGGCAGCATATCGGCCGTGACGACATCCAATTGCCCATCATTGTCAAAATCCGCTATATCATTTCCCATGGAATAGCGGCTGTAATGCCTGAAATGGGCTGCGCCACTCTCGGTAAAAGTTCCATCTCCATTGTTGATATAGTAGTAATCGTTCTCGTGAAAATCGTTGCCTACATAGATATCTTCCCAGCCATCGTCATTGAGATCACCTACTGCAATCCCCAGACCGTAGCCCAGGCTGCTTTGATAGATCCCTGCCTGTGCGGACACATCCGTGAATTTCCGCTGCCCGCCTGGGCCTTCGTCCCGACCCTGCCCGACATTTCGACCTATCCCGCCCCTCCGACCCTGCCCGTCATTCCTGTAAAGCCTGTCCCCCGCATAAGCATCGGGTATCCTCCGGTGACTGGTATCGACAATGTGCTGATTGGGATGTTCGGATTGGTTTAACAGGTAGCAGTCGAGATCCCCGTCATGATCATAGTCAAAAAAAACCGCCTGGGTGGAATAGCCGGAAAAATCCAGCCCATAGGCTTTGGCCTGTTCAGTAAAAGTCCCGTTGCCATTATTGATGAATAATTCATTATGCCCTTTGAATCCGTGCATATTGGCCAATGCACACACATAAATATCCAATAACCCGTCCCCATTTACATCCGCCATCGTAACACCGGTGCACCAATCCGAGCCGCTCCCCACTCCCGCCTTATCCGTGATATCCTCAAATTCAAAATTACCCTTGTTCAGATACAGCTTGTTATGCCCGGGGCTATTAGCCGTAAAATAAATGTCGGGCAATCCATCATTATTGATGTCGCCGACAGCCACTCCTCCCCCATTGTAATAATAGATATACTGAAGTATCCCGAGCCCCGGCCTCGCTGCAGGCACATTGGTAAAATCGATATGCGTCCGCGAAACAGGCAGACTGTGGAATAGGGTATCCTGCCGGTGACAGCCGGCAAACGTCATAAATACAATAGACAGCCGCAGCAGATGTTTTTTATGGCAAGACATAATTATCATTTCCCCCCGCCTCCAGCGGTTTAACAAACCGGAACACCGACTCCGCATTGTCTTCATAATCGATCAACTTCCCTTGCGGCGAATACAGCATCATAGCAGGATAGCGGCGGGGTTTGAACCTTACAATGAATTGGCTCAGGTTATCCTGCAATAACATCACATTCTTCCTCCCCTTCAACGCTCTGCCATATTTATCGATGAACAAGCTCAGTTTCTCCCGGCTTTCGAGGCTGATCACGTACATCGCTGCATTCCTAAAAGCGGCATAGCGCTCCCCGATGGCCTGCACGGCACGCTGACAATGTTCACAGTCCGGGTCCACAAAAAGAAAGAACAGCGGTTTGCCCCTCGCCAGGTCCCTGTTGGTGAACGGATTTTTTCCGGCACCGGAAAAACTGAAATCAGGAATGGTTTGCGCGGGTACCTGCGCCTGCGCTTTCAGCAAAAGGGAAAGAAGAAGACAGGATACCACAAAATATTTCAGCTTGCTCATTCTCTGGTGGATTAGCGTTGATGGAATGGTGAAAGGTCCCAGACCTTTATAGATTGCAGGACTGCATTTCCTCCATTGGCAAAAAGGTAGATGGAGTCCGCGTCCTCATCCGGGAAGATCTGCGTTGACAAAGCATAAAGGCCGCCATCGGCGAAAACCTCCAGCGAGGATCTGTCTACCAGTATTTCCAGATGAATGGTATTGCCTGCCCGCGCGGAAGAACTCAAATCGATGGTTTGCATCTCTTTTCCTGATTTGATCTTTCCCCCACCCGCATTGGTCCGGTCCACGACCAGCTGGTGACGGGCGGCATCATATCCAATACTGGCTCCTGCAATACTGCTGTCCCCTTCTTTTTTAGCGGCCAGCAGAAAACCTGCGACAGCGCCGGGGTCCACGCTCAGGTCAGCCTCTATCCAATAGGCATTCCCAGGCATCCTTTTCCATCTTTGCGCCGTCTTCGCGACGCGGCGGATCGCGCCCCCCTTGGCTTCCTCCGCGCCACGGAAGCCGCCCCCCCTGGCTTCCTGCCCCGCACCATCGCGGATAGCGACACCTTTTTCTTCGCTCACCCGGTGACGTGACAGCCCGTCAAGGTTCTCCCGGATGAGGGAGGCCGGCGCCTGGACCAGCCGGAGCCCCTGCACCGTCTCCCTTAACGCCAGATCCCTCGGAATAGACATCTGACCCGTCCAGGGATAAGTTGCCTGCGGACCCGGGGTGAGCCATCCTATATAAGTTTTGTTTTTCTCCGGTAAACCGTTCCAGGGGATAGCTGCATAAAAACAGTCCCCGTAGTCTACGGTGAGCACCGTATCGGAGGGGTTATCGTTGGCAAAGGCCCGGCCGTCGAACCCGCCTACGAAATATTGCATATAAGTTCCCTTTTCGGCGCCCCCGGCAGATACCACCAGGACCCATTTTTTGCTGCCCTCCCCTTTCTTTCCCTCTACCGTCAAAGGCACCAGGAAGGGGCATTCCCAGGGAGCCCCCGTATAACCGCCAGGACCGAACTCACTCAGCAGATCCCAATTGCGTAAGTCGGAGGAAGCATAGAACCGTACCTTGTATTCCCGGGGCAAGGCTACTACCATCAACCATTTATTCAATTGCGCGCTCCACGTCACATTCGGATCGCGGAAATCTTTCTTCTGCAGATCGATCACAGGGTTGTTGGCATAATTTGTAAAGGTCCTGCCGCCGTCATTGCTATAGGCAATGAATTGCGACTCCTTTTTCAGATTGGGCTGGTCGGCTGTATAGATAGCCACCAGGCAGCCTCCCGGTTTACAAAGACCGCTGCTGTTGTTCTTGTCCCATACCGCACTGCCCGAGAACCGCCAGGTAGTATCCTTATCGATGGTCTCAGGTATGGCAAGCGGCAGATGTTCCCAGTGCACGAGATCTGTACTGGTAGCATGCCCCCAGCTCATATGCCCCCATTCAATGCCATAAGGATTTTGCTGGTTATAGAGATGGTATTTGCCATCCATGAATATCAGCCCGTTGGGATCATTGGTCCAGTTGCTCAGCGGCGTGAAATGATAAGCCGGGCGCCACTGCGGCGTAGGCTTGATGCTATCCTGCCCGAATAAAAATGTAACAGGGCAACCGGTCAAAAGGAAGATCAATATTCTTTTCATAAGCTTGTCAATATCCTTTATTCTGTTTGTACAGCCCGTTGGTAAAGGTGATCTGTTCCTGCGGAATAGGAAAATATTCATGCTGATTCTTTGTGAAGTGGGCGCTGCTAAGAAAGGGGTGTCTCGTTTTTTCAATGGCGAAATACCCGTTTAGCGTCTCAGCGGCGATACCCCAGCGCACCAGGTCGAAAAACCTCGGGCTTTCCATCGCAAACTCCATCCGGCGCTCCCATTGCAATGCCTTGAACGCCGTTGCCTGGTCCCACACCGGGATATTCACGCCGGGCTTATAGGTGTCGATCCGATAATTGCTGGGGAATGTGCCGTCGGATTTTTTCAGCAGCCCGGTACTGGCCGCAGCCCTGGTCCGGATCTGGTTGATAAGGGGCAGCGCAGCACCTGGATTACCCGTCTGTATCTGCGCTTCTGCATTCATCAGCAGAACGTCGTCATATCGGATGATGTCCATATTTACCGATGTACCGTAGAACGGCCCGAGCTTCTTAAAACATGCACAGGTGGCCAGCTGCAACTCTTTCATGGTGCCAAATCCACCATATACGCCGGCCAGCCTTTCCCAACTATGGTCATACGGCACGGCCGCATTGTATTTGAAGGGATGTCCCTGTATCCCGATGGTATGGTCGATACGCGGGTCGACCAGGGCGCCATTGGTTTTCAGACTGTCATCCGTCAATACGACATTATTAAAAGTAGTAAATCTCGGAAGCCCGCCCGCATCCGTCCCGAAGGAGTTAACCAATTCCTGGCTGGGAATATGGAAGGCGCAACAGCCATACTGCGGGGCGCCGGCAAAATAATTCAGACTGGTCGACATGTTCAGTCTGCCCCCTATGACGGTTCCGTCGTTGATAGAGTATTGGATGGCAAATACGGACTCGGGGCTGTTGTCATGACCATCGAGGAAATTGAATGCAAAGTCGGAGTTGAGTGCATAATTCCCCGAGTTGATCACATCATTGGTCAGGGTGATCACCTGCTGCATCTTCGTCTGGTCGATACCGGTGACATTGTATTGGTCATCCTGTGTGTAGGCATGGTACAGCAAGGCTTTTGCCAGATAGGCCTTGGCGGACAGCTGGTTCGCTCTTCCGGGTTCGCCGGGTTGCGTCGACGGCAGATTGTCCACTGCCGCCTGGAAATCCCCTTCGATCTTCTGCCAGAGACTATCGTTGGACATGGTATTGGACACTTTCAGTATCTGGTCATTCGTCAGCGTTTCGTCAAACCAGGGTATGTTCCTGAACAGCACCTTCAACAGGAAAAACATATGTCCCCGTAAAAAACGCATTTCTCCGATCCGGACCTTCCGTTTGGGGAATTGGGCGTCAGTGAGACTATTCAATGCCCGTAAAGCCGCGTTGCAGCGGGAAATAGCGGAGTAAGCCCGTATCCAGGTGCCGGGAAAACCAAAATCAGCGGCCCCGTTATTGGAAGAATTGACGAGATAAAATTGTTCATATTTATCCATCTGCTGCTGGTCGCCGATATCGCCGCCACCCTTATACGCGTCATCGGAACGTACACTTCCATATTCCCACATGCTGGTGATAGGAGCGTCCCACCAATCATTGGCGATGCCGGCATAAGCTGCCGTAGCTAACCCATCGACAGCAGTCGACGACGAGAGGTCCGAGGCGGATAAATAACCCTGAGGCTGGTAATCCAGGTATTTTTTGCAGCCCATTGACATGACGACGAGGGCTACTATTAAAATTTTTATACTACTGTGTTGCATGATCTTTTTTTTAAAGTTAGAAGCTCGCGTTTAATCCAAAAGTGACGGAAGTCGGTACAGGCCAAACATCAAAGGTGCCTGCCCTTTCAGGATCTTTGGACGTAAATTTTTTGGATTTAAAAGCCAGTAAATTCTGCCCCGAAACATACACACGCAATCCTTCCATTTTCATGGCAGTGGCGATCCCCTTAGGCAGATTATAACCCAGCGTGACATTACGCAGTTTAAAATAGGAGGCATTCACATAATAGAAATCCGAAGTCCTGTCTTCGCCGTTGTGATTCAAGAGGCTGAGGGCCGGCGTGGCGGATCCCGGGTTCTGCGGCGTCCAGGCGCTCAGCGTACCAGGGCCGAAATTGTTTCTTGCATTGACAAAGGAGTTGAAGAATTTGGTGGGGTCAAAACCCTTCTTGCCGGCTACGCCCGATCCGAATATGGACAGATCGAAGTTCTTATAATTGAGCTCGATCCGGATGCCGTACTCTACTTTCGGCAAGGTAGTGCCCAGCCAGGTTTGGTCATTGGCATCGATGATTCCGTCGCCATTGACATCCGCGTACCGTATCCTGCCTGCGCCTTTCAGGGCTCCGTCGAATACGCCAGGCTGTGTGGGCGCCTTGGCTGCATCCTGCTGGCTCTGGAAAATTCCAGCCGTCTTGTACCCGAATATAGAGAATTGGGAATGACCTACGATGGAGTGGGCTGCATCCCCGGGGTAGGCCGGACGAACATTATCCGGCAGACTGGTGACAATATTGCTCCAATGACTTGCATTCCCGGTAATGCTATATCCCAGCCCTCCTGCCGTACGGTTATGATAGGTCAATATCAGCTCCCAGCCCTTATTGTTCATGTTGGCGCCATTAAAATATTCCGTCTGTCCTTCTCCGACAGCAGCCGCTACAGGAGGGGAGATCAGTATACCACTGGTATTCCTGTCAAAATAGTCGAAGGAGCCGCTGATCTTCTCATCGAGGAATCCAAAATCCAAGCCTACATTGGTTTCTGTACTTTGCTCCCATTTGAGGTTGGGATTACCTTTTTGCACCTGTGCAAAACCCGAAGGGAGAGTGCCCGTATTGATACCCCCCAGGTCATAGGCTGTACCGATGTTCAGCCATTGCGGATAAGCGCTGCTGGCTGTTCCGTAATTTGCCTGCAGCAGTGTATAGGCGGATAAATTACCGATATTCTGGTTGCCAACAGTACCTCTACCCCCTCTTAATTTCAGGTTGGAAACATTTTTTACGTTCTTGAAGAACGCTTCATTGTTGATGCGCCATCCCAGGGTAAAGGCCGGGAAGATACCATAAGGGTTATTGGTCCCGAAGACGGATGAACCATCTCTGCGAATTGTAAACGAAGCCAGGTAACGGTCAGAATATCCATAAAAGACCTTCCCAAACTGCGATAACAGCCGATACCCGGTGGCGGCGCCGTTATTTGTCTGAGCGCCTACGCCCGAGCTGAGTTGCAGGTAATTGGCATTCTGCAACGCAAAATTGGTCGTTGCTGCGCCAAAGGTGGAGAAATCATTCCTTACCGCTTCTGTGCCTGCCAGAATGTTGAGCCTGCTTTTGCCCAGCTCAATATTATAGTTCAGGGTATTGGTCCAGGTGAAGGTAAAATCCTTGGAATCCTGCAGGGCGAGGCTGTTGAACGACCTCACCGGACCTTCTGTCCCGATCAGCGCCGCATTCTTGGCAAGCGCATCCGAATAATCGAAACCCAGGCTGGTATGGTATACCAGGTGCTTGATAATTTCCAGGTCGAGATAGATATTGCCGACAGCAATGAATTGGTTACGGGTATTGAACCTGTTGAGGTATTGCACATCCACCGGGTTGTTCCTGTCTGTATATCCTGCGCCGATAGGGCCGCCATAGGTGCCGTCGGTCTTGTACAGGGGAATGGTCGGGGACAAGGTCAATGCCAGTCCGGGCGTAGAAGCACCACCGACATCGGTGGTGGAGTTGATCTGGGAGGTCCTGCTGAGCTGAAAGTTCTCGCCGATACGCAGCCTGTCATTAAAGGCAGAGGCATGCGAGTTGATGCGTGCACTGTAACGCTGGAATTTAGTGAAGACAATGAGACCATCATTATTGTAATACCCGAGATCGATCAGCAATCCGTTCTTGCCGTTGCCGGCAGCAATGGAAAGATCATTGGAGGTGACGGTAGCCGTCTTGTACAAGGCGTTCTGCCAGTTGGTATTGCCCACCGGCTCAGTCTTGTCACCGCCGACAAATGGCGCAATATGCACCTGGTTGAGAACAGGATTGGAATAATCCCCATTCCAGTCATAAGTATAGATCTGATTCACCAGGTTATTGGGATCGGTGCTGTCGTTTACGGCAGCCCGCCACAATGCTTTGCCCCTGTCCAACGAATTAAGGACCTTTTCCTGCCAGGGCCTCTCGGTTTGTGCGGTCAGGCTTGTATTGAACTGGATACGCACTTTGTCGCCCGAGCTGCCGTTCCTCGTCGTCACGATGATGACGCCGTTGGAAGCCCGGGAACCATAAATGGACGCCGCTGATGCGTCTTTGAGCACCTGGATGGAGGCTATCGCGCTGACAGTCAGATTGGCAAAATCCTCATACCGCGTGGTAGGAACACCATCGATGATATACAACGGGTTTGTATTCCCCAGCGTATTGACGCCACGGATGAGGATTTGAGGCGCACCTCCATTGGCGCCTGTCGGAGAACCATCCGTCTGGATATACAAGCCCGGCACCTGTCCTTGCAAGGCAAGCATGGGGCTTGAGACAGGGACATTCTTCACGGAAGCAAGATTTACCACTGAAACAGCTCCGGTGAGATCGACTTTTTTCTCCGATTTGTATCCCGTCACTACCACCTGGTTCAGGTCACTGCTGCCTTCCTCCATTACAAGAGATAGATCGGCCGTGCTGCCGGTGATTTTCACGACCTGTGTATTCATCCCGACGAAGGATAAAGTGAGGACGTCCCCCGGGCTGGCGGGAATGGAAAAAGCGCCGGTCACATCGGTAACCACGGTGCGGCCCTTGCCACGGACAGATACGCCTTGCAAAGGCTCATGGGTCAATTTGCTCACCACCTTTCCAGTAATGGTCTTCTGCTGGGCCCAACCGCATAAGGCCAGCAGCACCATAGGTAATAAGAGCTGTAATTTTTTCATAAAAGCAATTTTTGAATTGTTAGACACTTAGATTGGTTTTATCTGGGCTATAATAGTTACGACTAATGGGCTTCGCCGACACCGGCGTTTATGAGTTCGGCTATCTCACTCATCTCATAGGCAGGGCATGGACCCGCACGGCTGGCGACAAAGGCCCCCATGGCGCTGGCAAAGGCCAGGGCTTCGGCAGGAGCCGCCCCCTGAGACAGGCGGGTGATCATGCCCGCCAGGAATGCGTCGCCGCTCCCGATGGTGTCCACCAGCTCGACCTTGTACCCCGGATGCTCATAGATCTTCCCTTCTGCACAGAACAAGGAACCATCTGCTCCGCGGGTCACAATAATATTTGGTGTATGAAATTTGTCCTGGAAGGCCATTATCCGGTCCCACTCATTCCGGTAGCCGGAAAACCATCCTGTTATCAGCTCCAGCTCCGCCAGGTTCAGCTTCAACAGCTGGATGCCCGTCAATAAATGTTCAACGATGACGCGCGAATAATGAGGAGAACGTAAATTAATATCCAGAACCTTATATTTCGCCATCTCCAGCAGACGGTATAAAGTCTTGCGGCTTTGCTCGCTGCGCGATGCCAGACTACCGAAAACAAAATAATTCGCACCGGCCATCAGGCTTGCAAAAGCATCATCCCATTCTATATTATCCCAGGCGACGGGCTTCAGGATATCGTAGCTGACCTCGCTGTCAACACCTATATTGGCTTTTACCAGTCCCGTATTCAGGGTAAAATCCATTTGAAAAAATTCGGTGGAGATACCCTGTCCTTCCATCAAATGGATCAGCTGCTTGCCATCCTCGTCATGACCTACCTTCGTGATCAGGGCGGGATTGACACCAAGCTTCTTACAATGATAGGCCACATTCATGGGCGCCCCGCCAGGCAGCACTTCGCCGGGCAGCATATCCCATAATATCTCGCCGTAGCAAACCACCGGGTATGTATTTTCAGGCAGGCTCATGACAATCGTTTTGGTTGATTAGTAAATTTTAATGTAATACCAGCGTATGCTCTATCTGCTCCAATGATTTGCCTTTTGTTTCAGGCATCATTTTCCAGACAAACAGCAATTGCAGACACATCATGATACAGAAGAAAAGAAAAGTATTGCCTCCTCCCGCTTTCTCGGCCAGGTAAGGAAAGGAGAAAGCAATGAAGGCGGCCATTATCCAATGCGTGGCGCTCCCCAGGGTTTGCCCTTTGGCCCTCACCTGGTTGGGAAATATCTCGGCAATGAAAACCCAGATGACCGCCCCCTGGGAAAAAGCAAAAAACGCGATAAAGATGAACAGAAAGACAGGCACGGCCCAGCCATTGAAATGAGACCCGTAAAAAGAATAGGCCACCATGCCAAGAGCGAAGATCAGTCCGAAGGACCCAATGAGCATCAGGGTCCGCCGCCCGATCCTGTCGATAAAATTCATCGCCAGCAGCGTGAACATGAAATTGATGGTGCCCAGCCCTGCCGTGGACAGCAAAGAAGAACTTTTACCCAAACCCGTCATTTCAAAAATGCGGGGAGAATAATAAATGATGGCATTGATGCCCGACACCTGGTTGAATACCGCGAAGAGCATCGCCAGCATCACAGGCCTGCCATACCTTCTGGAGAAAAGAGGATCGGCATGGATCACCGCCTTTTCTTCCGATTCCGTCTCGAGAATTTCCCTCACTATCTGGTCGGCCGTGGCCGCATCGATGACGGCGAATATGGCCCGGGCTTCGTCGACCCTTCCTTTTTTCGTGATCAGCCACCGGGGACTCTCCGGTACAAATCGTAAGAGCAACAGGAAAAGAGCGGAAGGTATGGCCTGTATCCCCAGCATTAACCTCCAGGAATGCTCCCCCGCAGTCCCGATAAGATAGTTGGAAAAATAAGAGACGACGATACCGAATACTACATTGAATTGAAAAAGCCCGACCAGCTTCCCTCTACGGGCCGCCGGCGAGATCTCGGATATATAGATGGGCGCAGTCACCGAAGAAGCACCTACGCCGAAGCCCCCCAGGAAACGGAAGGCCAGGAAAAGACCCCAGTTGGCGGCAAGGGCCGTACCCAGGGAAGAAAGAAGATAAAGCGCCGCAATCCCATATAGCGTTTTTCGCCTGCCCAGCCTGTCCGCCGGGACCGCCCCCAGCAAGGCGCCGATAACCGTACCTATCAACGCGATCGACACTGTCAGACCATGCTGCATCGCACTCAGACTCCAATATTTTTGTATGGATTGCTCCGCGCCGGATATAACGGCGGTATCAAAACCAAAAAGAAAACCCCCTAATGCAATGACGAGTGACCAGAGAAAAACTTTCTTCTTATCCATATGGCAATCAATTTCAGCGGAAAAATACACAGCAGCAGATGAAAAGGTTTTTGAACGAATACCAGATACTTTGGAAATCGTATCTTCTTCAAAAAAATTACAATTACATGATTGTCAATTGATTAAAAAGAAACAAATTTCCATGACGGCCGGTGTATCTTCATTTTTGAAACAACTCTTTCTGAAATTGTATCCGGACGCCCCAGGAAAAAAAGACGCCGGCGCCAGATGGGATAGAATTAAAAATAATTGGTACGGGTTTATAGGAGCATCCGGGAAAATTTCTTCAACTTTATCATCATATGATTGCTTTGTTGTCAATGCTACGAGGCAGGATCTCCGGAGACCGCCTCCGCCTGCCGTTGATCCTTTTACTCATGTCGGGAGCCCTTGGATTGTTCTGTTCCTGTTCAGAGAACAATGCGGAGAAAAAATACAGGATCGGCTTTGCCCAATGCACCGGTACGGCCAACTGGAAAAAAACAATGCGGGAAGGGATGCAAAGAGAATTATCCTTTCATCCCGGTACAGAACTTATATATAGGAGCGCAAATGACAATAGCGATCTGCAGGTTCAGCAGATAAAGGAACTCCTCGGCCAGCACATCGATATCCTGCTGGTGTCCCCCAATGAGGCCGAACCATTGACAGCCGTCGTAGAAGAAGCATATAATAAAGGCATCCCTGTCGTGATCATCGACAGAAAGACCTCCTCCAACTTATACACCAGTTTTATAGGTATCGACAATTTCGAACTGGGCAGGACGGCGGGGAATTATGTGGCAAGCCTTTTCAAGACTCCGGCAAACATCATCGAGGTCATCGGCCTGCGGGGCTCCACCCCCTCCAGCGACCGCCAACGGGGATTCGAGGAAGGTATAAAATTGAACCCCGGACTCCATATCAAGACCCGGCTATATGGCAATTGGCTGGAAGATAAGTCTGAAAGCGAATTTTCAAAGATCAAAGATCAATTGTCGCCGGGAGATATCGTCTTTGCACAGAACGACCCGATGGCCCTCGGCGCTTATAAGGTATATAAACAATTGGGCCTTGAAAAATCCGCCCGCTTCTTCGGTGTCGACGGACTTCCCGGACCCGGTGGAGGCATTCAATTCGTGTCGGATAGCGTCCTGCAGGCCACCATCCTCACACCCACCGGCGGAGAAGAAGCCATCCGCACCGCTTTTAAGATCCTCAACAAACAGCCCTTTAATAAGGAGAACATTCTTCCCACCGTCGTCATCGATTCCTCCAATGTCCGCATCATGAAACTGCAAACGGACAAGATCGACCTTCAGCAACAGGATATAGAAAAGCAATACACGCTGCTGACCGAACAAAAAAGGATCTATCACAATCTTGGCATTCTGCTGGTCTCGGCCATCATCGCCCTCATCCTGACCCTCGTCCTGGGCAGCATCACTTTCTTTTCCCTGCGGAACAACCGGCGTATCAACCGTAAGCTTGCTTCGCAGAACGAGGAGATCATCTTACAGCGGAACCAATTGATCGCCATGACAGCCAAGGCAAAGGAGGCTACAGACGCCAAATTCAATTTCTTCACCAATATCTCTCACGAATTCCGGACACCCCTCACCTTGATACTGGCCCCCCTGGAAGACATGCTTTCCTCACCCAAACTTCATTTTACCATAAAAAACCACCTGGGCCTGGTACATCGGAATGCCATACGCCTCCTGCGCCTGATCAACCAGCTGATGGATTTCCGGAAGATTGAAGAACAGAAGATGAACCTCGGGGCGACGGAAAATAATATCGCGGCATTCGTGACGGAGATTGCCGAAAATTTCCGGGAGATCGCGCGTAAAAAGTCCATCTCCTTTAATATCATCAACAAGGTGGGAGACATGCCTGTCTGGTTTGACGTGAATATGTTGGACAAAGTACTTTTCAACCTCCTTTCCAACGCATTCAAATTCACTGGAGAGCATGGCGTCATCAATGTCACTGTCGAAAAAGACGCCGCCGCAGGAATGGCCCTCATCAAAGTGGAGGATTCGGGTATCGGTATGTCCCCGGACGAAATAGAACATGCCTTCGAGCTATTCTACCAGGGACATAAGGAAACGTTTAAGGGCACCGGTCTGGGGCTCTCACTTTCAAAGGAGCTGATCAACCTCCATCATGGCTCCATCGACATCCACAGCGAAAAATGGAAGGGGGCGACCTTTATCGTCAGCCTGCCCATGGAGCCGCAACACCTGCCGCAAAATGAGTCGCATGCCGAAAGACCTTTTTTGTCCCATACTTACGAGGACATAAAAATATACACGACAGAGCTGGAACCCGTCGCCGCTGAAAAAGAGAGCGCCGTTGGCATCCAGAAAGAAAATACGATCCTGCTTATAGAAGACAACGACGACCTCAGGATCTTCCTGAAAAGAAGGCTTGGGCACCAATATGAGGTAGAAGAAGCCATGAACGCAGCGACCGGCCTCTCCATGGCATATAACATCATCCCAGACCTGATCATCTCAGATATCGTGCTCCCCGGTCACGACGGTCTTTACCTCACAGAGACTTTGAAACAGGATATCCGCACCTCCCATATACCGATCATCCTGCTGACCGCTAAAAACACCATAGAAGATCAGATAAAGGGTATAAAATTAAAAGCAGACGCATTTATCGTAAAACCCTTCAATCTTGAATACCTGGAGGAGACGATCAAAAATCTCCTCAATAACCGCAGCATCCTCCGCGAACATTATACCAGCGAGCTGCCGATGGAATCACGATCCAATTCATCGACAAAACTCGACCGCAAATTTATCAATGAATTCACCGCCATCGTGGAAAGCAACCTTTCCAACGAGAACTTTGCCGTAGAACATATTTGCAAGGAAATAGGCATCTCCAGAGTGCAGTTATACAGGAAGGTGAAAGCACTCATCGGCTATAACGTAAACGATTATATTCTGACCATTCGCCTGCAAAAAGCAAAATTCCTGCTGGTGAATGATCAGGTATCCATATCGGAGATCGCTTTCAAAGTTGGCTTCTCCTCTCAGGCCTACTTTTCTACAGTGTTTAAATCGAAATTCGGACTCACGCCATCGGATTACCGAGAGAATAAAAAAGGGAGAAAATAAATTCCTGCCCACAATCATCCTATATACCTTTTCGGGCGCCTCCCACCCCACGGTCCCATATTTGGAATTCTATCCTATTTAAGGAACAAAGGACCAAAATAGCACCATCCAACATATTGAAAATCAAATACTACTAAAACTGGCAGCATTTTTACTTCACCCCCTACGGAAAAAAGTCCGAATATGATGGCCTGGACTTCAATAAATCCAATAGATCCAACTTATGAAACAAATTATTATTCTTTCCTGCCTTTTGATGGCTATTGCGCCAGTCTCATTCTCACAAAATACGGTGACAAGCGGAAGATGGAGCGATCCAACGGTTTGGTCGGGCGGAGCCGTACCCGCAGCCGGAGGCACCGTGAACGTAAATAGTGCTTTAACGCTGGACGCCAGTCTCTCTCCCACCGGTGCATGGACATTCAACAGCAACACGATCGATCTGCCGGGCGGAACAGCATATACTTTTAATCCGAATGCAGGCACCAATACCATTTCCGTCAACGCAGGAACAACCGTTAGTTTTGAAGGAGGTACTTCCGGCACGCCTAACCTTTTCAGCGGGGGAACGATCAATGTTTATGGTACGTTGATACTCGGCTATACCCAATTGAACAACAGCGGCAACCTGAATATAACCGTAGCTGCCGGCGGGACCCTGATCATCAATGGGGACCTCGTCAACAAAAATAATGCAGGCACGTTCGACATCAACGGAACCCTCATCGTCAACGGGGATTTTACCAACCAGACGGGCAGTATCACCGTGGGAGGCAGCGGAACGATAAACACCACCGGTACCCTCACGTCCAATGGAGGCTCTACTGTATTTGGTACCACCAACGACTGCAATGCAGGTCCCTGTTCCGGATCTAATTTGGCCTGCACTTTTAACAACACGATCTCGCCCACGAACAAAACTATCTGTAACGGCTCTACGGCAGGTACATTAACGTCCAGCAATACGGCAACATCGGCTACCTATCAGTGGCTAAGCAGCACGGACAATATCACCTTCTCCAACGCTTCCGGCGCCAGCACCAATGCCACATATGTTACGCCTTCGCTTACGCAAACCACCTGGTACAAATTGAGCGTAAAGTCCACCACCGGCCCTTGTACCAGCATTTCCTCCGCTGTCAAAATTACTGTCTTACCCGGAGGCGGCTGGACTGGGGCTACCAGCAATGATTGGGGCACGGCCGGCAACTGGTGCAGTAATTCAGTGCCCGTGAGCAGCACTGATGTCGTTATCTCGAATGGCTCCAACATTCCCAATATGCCAACCGTCAATGCCGCAACGGCGGCGGCTGCCCGCAACCTGACCATCGACGACACCTATCCCGCCGCCTCTTCACTCACCATTGCAGCCAGCGGAACAGCATCTTTAAGCATATTCGGAGATTTTACCAATAACGGCACATTTACCGATAATTCAACCTCTTCAACTGCGGGCGTGATATTCGCCGGCAGCATAGCACAAAATATAGACGGCACAGTCCCCAATGTATTTAAAAACCTCACCGTTAATAATAACTCGGGGGCATCCCCTGCCGTTATCGTCCATTCTAACAATGTGGCGGTGACCAGCAATCTGACTTTGACATCGGGAGTAGTTAACCTGGGCGGACAGACGATCACGCTCGGGACTTCCGCGGCCAGCCCCGGCACACTTGGATATTCGGCGGGCAGCTGGTTCTACGGCGGCAATTTTGAGAGATGGTTTCCCCTGTCTGCCGTTACGCAGGGTTCCAATGCCAGCCTTTTCCCCATCGGGGACCTGTCGAATTACCGGCCCATTTACTTTGGCAGCTCCGGGCTCACTTCCTCTGGCGGCACCATTAAAGTCAGCCATACCAGCATCGCCGGTGCATCAGCCGTATCTTTTTCAGACGCAGGCATTCCGGTGCAGGTGAGGTCTAATTCATATTGGACCGTAACAACAGGGAATGGGATCAGCAGCACCGGAACGCCATTTTCCATACGTACAGAAGCTACAGGTATGGGCCTGGTCTGGTCAACCACGGACTTACGGCTAACACTGGCGGCAGCCGCGGCTCCGGGCCTGGCTGGCGTCAACGCAGGAACCCCCTCGGATCCGCAGGTCAACAGGACTACACTCTCTGTCGCGAACCTTTCCAATAATTTTTATTGGGGCTCTACCAACTCCACCCAGACAACGCTTCCCGTGAACTCTACCAATTCAAACAATGTTGCGGTTGCACCTGCAGCTGAAACAAAATTTATCCTATTCCCAAATCCGTCAGATGGAAGATCCCTTACCATCAGAAGCAGTCTTTCTATAAATAAAGAATACGCCATTACCATTTTTAATACCCTGGGAGCGATCATCGCTCAAAGTAGGACCAGCCAGCCGGAAACTACTATCCATTTTGTCCCTGCGCTTCCGGCAGGAGCCTATTATGCCCGGTTTTCTTCACCGGCTTTCACCTCGGTGATACCCTTTCTCGTAAAAACTGATCGGTAAATGAAGCCTCCAGGCTCAGTACCTGAAGGCTTTGCAATACATCTTTATTTAACAATAGGCACAGGCGCCAGATAATAAGTGTGGTTCGCATCGCTGGGTTGGTTCATCAGCGGTGCTTCTGACGGGTCTCTCAATGAATTCGCCTTTCCCACCGTCTCAGTCCTTACCAGGTCAAACCACCGGATGCCACATTCGGCCGTAAACTCCCATCCCCTTTCTGCCACTACGGAATCCCTGAAATCTGTTTGTGACAAACCAGGCGTCAGCGGATTCAACCCCGCTCTTTGCCTCACCTGGTTGATGGCTCCATAGGCGCCGGCATCAGCGCTGGAAGACATGGCTTGCGCCTCCGCATAAGTGAGCAATACTTCGGAATACCTGATGAGGAAGGTAGTGGCGCTGCTCCACCAATTGCCCGCCGTATGTGTGGACCAGTCATAAGCATAGTCGTCCCGGTATTTTAAGAAGTAGGGATGTTTCTGCAAGGTATGCTGCCAGTCCACTACATTTGTGGAATCATTCTTCACAAAATAGTTCTTTTGATAGGTAGCATCCTTTCTTGCTCCGGCAGGAAACCTGTTGTAAAATGAGATATCCCCCATACCGTCTTCCCATCCTCCTTCTTCATAGTCCGGAGCAAAAGGCATGGGAGCCATCATATTTCCATTTTCCCAACTCCAGGCCGGGATATTGTTGCTAAAGTAACAGGCAACCACAGCTTCTGAATTGAACCTGTTCCCTATCTTCCATATATCTGCAAAATTCGTCAACAGGGTATATCCCCACGTGGCTCTATTATCTATCACTTCTTTTGCCTTGGCTGCCGCGAGAGCGTATTTGTCGGTCTGTTTCAGCGGCCAGCCGGCCATGGTCAGATATACATTGGCCAGCAGCGCCTTCGCAGAACCTCTTGTCGCAAATATATCGATCCCATTCTGCCTGGCCGTCCCGTCCCAATGATCCGGCAGCATGGTTTCCGCCTTTTGCAGATCCGCCACGATCAAATTATAGATATCCTGCACCTTTGCATTCGGCCTGTTATCCACAATAGTGGCCTCCGTAGGCATGGGCACTTCACCCCATGTCCTGGTCAAATAGAAATAGCTGATGGCGCGCATGAAATAAGCATAGCCGCCGGCACTATTTCTTTGGATGTCCGACGCCTGCGTCGCATCGCCATATTTGGCAAGAAGGGCATTCGCGGATTTGATGGTGGAGTAAAAATAATTCCACCAGCCTGTCATCCTGCTGTTGGATGAGTTGGCGTTAAAGACGTCAAAATCGGAAAACTCTATCTTATTCCCGGACCTTTTTGCAATTATATCATCGCCGGCATAATACGGAGATACTATGGCATTAAAAGCGCCATTCAGCTGCAGGGCGAGCGCCGCCTCAGCCATGCTGAGATCACTGGCAGTCTTATAAAAACTCACCGGCGTAATGCTTCCTTTTGGTGTCTCGTCCAGGGTCTTACTACAGGCCGTGCTCAATATTACCAGGGCCAGCCAGCCTACCGTATAGTTGATTATATTTTTCATATCAATAGCTTGTGAATTCATTAAAATTTCAATTGTACACCCACGGTGATCGTTTTGGGAGAGGGATAGGCGCCCAGGTCGATCCCTGCATCGACATCGCTGCCCGTCGACGTGGTAGTGGCCTCCGGATCGAATCCTTTGTATTTGGTAATGGTCGCGATGTTTTGGGCGCTGACATAAATTTTCGCAGACACGAACTTCAGCAGACTCTTGCTTAACGTATAGGAAAAGCTCACATTTTTCAACCGCACATAGCTTCCGTCCTGCAGAAATTGCGTTGATTCGACCCAACTTTTATTCTTACTGCCGGGATTGGCCCAGGTGGAACCGGTATTGGAAGACGTCCAGTAATTAGCCGCCGCTGCGAGGTTGATGAATTTCACATCGCTGGTGGGTACGGCAGTGGACGCATAAGTGGCATTAAAAATTTTATTGCCGTGCGATCCCTGTATAAAAATATTCAGCTCGAAATTTTTATAGCTGAAGTTATTGTTAAAGCCCCAGGTGAATTTAGGCGTGGCCGATCCGGAGATCACCCTGTCCTCGAATCCGATCGAACCGTTGCCATTCACATCCGCATATGCAGCATCTCCCGCCTTGTAATTCCCTTTATCGGTCTGATATACTCCTTGCCAGGGAATGAGATAAAATGCCCCCATCGGCTGGCCTACCTTTACCACCTGGATACTGCTTGTAATGAGCCCGCCGCCAATGATCGGCCGTTCCAGCAGAGAATCGTTACCCAGGTTGAGGACCTTGTTCTTGTTGAAGGAAGCATTAAAGGCTGTGCCCCAGGTGAAGTTCCTGTCTTTATAAGGAGAACCCTCGATCATGAATTCAAAACCTTTGTTATTTACCTTTCCAATATTCTTCAGATAAGATCCACCTCCGTCATAATTGGCTATCCTGGTGAAAAGCAGGAGGTCACTGGTGTTCTTATTGTAATAATCAGCCGAAATATTGAGCCTGCCGTTCAGAAATCCTGCATCCAGACCAAGATCCGTCTGCTTAGAAGTCTCCCATTTGACATTTGGCGTAGCAGGATTCCCAAAGGTATAGCCCTGGTATACGGTGTTTGTCCCATAGGAATAGATGACGTTATTCAACAGCCCCAACGTGCTGTAGGGCCCAATGGCCTGGTTGCCGGTGACACCCCATCCGGCCCTTACTTTAAGATTCGAAAAAATACCCAGGTCTTCGATGAATTTTTCGTTCGACAGCTTCCATCCCAGGCTAAAAGAAGGGAAATTGCTCCATTTGTTATTACCCTGGAATTTGGAAGAGCCATCCCTTCTTACGGTGGCGGTCAAAAGGTATTTATCATTATAGCTGTACGCTATACGCCCCATAAAAGATAACAAAGACCAGTTGGAATAGCCCGACGATATAGCCTGGGAAGTGTTCAGACCCAGGTTGTAGTATCCATTGGAGAGGGAAGTCAGCCCCGCACCTGATGCGCTAAAGAAAGTGGATTTATTGGAAGTGGCTTCCGCCAGGGCCGTGGCCGTAAGTTCATGCTTGTCGAATATCTTATGGAACGTAAGAATATTGCTGTTTTGAAAGGTATAGATTTCTGATGAACTCTGTCCCGATCCCGGATTGCCCGGGCTGACCCAGTCGTTGTTCAGATAGGCGTACTTGGAAATATTCATATCCAAACCGCCGTTTACAGACAAGGTCAGCCAGTCCGTGATCGCAAATTTCAATTTGCCGTTGAAAACACCCACATTGGAAAAATTATCGGCATTCCTTTCTTTGATGGTCATGTAAGGATTAGACCAGATAGGCGATATGCCAAAACGATTGTATTGGCCAGGCGCATCATACACAGGTTCTGTCGGCGCCCAGGTAAGTGCCGCCGTGACAGGGTTACCTTTGGAACCCGTGTCCCGGTTGTTATGGGAATTGATCCGGGCCGCATACAAATTGAGCCCAAAGTCGATCCGGCTGGTCAATTTTATGTCCAGGTTGCTTCGCAAACCAAATCTCTTCTGATTGCTGTTGACCAATAACCCTCCCTGGTCGATATAGAACCCCGACACATAATATTTCGTATTGTCTTTTCCCCCCGAGATGGATAGCTGATGACTTTGCGTAGTGGAATTGGCGAAGATGAGGTCTTGCCAGTCCGTGCTCTTCCCGGCAAACGATTGCGGATCAGGGAATACGCTGGTCCCCGCCGTGGTATTGGCCATCTTGGCATAGGTCACCGCATCCATCAGATCATATTTCTTCATCGGCTTGTTGAAGCTTAAGAAGCTGTTATACTCGACCTTTGGCGCACCCGTCTTGCCAGCCTTGGTAGTAATGATGATCACCCCATTGGCGCCCCTCGATCCATACACCGCCGTGGCAGAGGCATCTTTGAGGACTTCCATGGACTCGATATCGCCTACATTGAGATCCGCCAGACCGAGGCTGCTCAAGGCAATACCATCCACCACGTACAACGGATCGTTATTGGCATTGATAGAGTTGGCGCCCCTGATGCGTATTTTTACCGATCCGCCCGGCGCCCCGGAATTATTCGTAACAGCCACCCCGGCCACCCGGCCTTGCAGGGCGGACGAAGCATTCACCACCGGCTGATCCTTAAAGGATTTGGAGGAAAGGCTCGCCACCGATCCGGTGAGGTCACCTCTTCTTTGCGTGCCGTAGCCGACCACTACCACTTCCGATTCTACAACGGATATGGCCATCGAAACAGTGATGAATTCATTTGCCGAGGCAATATTTATCTTTTGGGTGCGGTAGCCTATCGAAGAGAATTCCAGCACATCCCCCGCATTCCCATCGATGTCGAATTCCCCGGTATCATTGCTGGCCACTTTTTTTCCGTTCGTCACATTGGCCACCGTCACCGCCGCCAATGGCCCTCCCTTTTCGTCTGTAACCTTTCCTTTGATCTTGGCAAACAAAGGAGCCGGCACATCCCCCTTATCGGCCTCCGGGGCCTTCTCCCTGATCACGATCGTTCCCCCCATCTGCGCAAAGGAATAGGGCTGCCCCGCGAAACAGATCCGCAACACATCCGTCACAGCCATGTTCTTTACATGCAGATCTACCTTTCCGGCCTTCCTGATGACTTGCATGTCATACACAAAATCCAGTCCCGTCTGCTTGTTTATCTGTTTGAACACCTGCTGCAACGGGATGTTGCTCCCGGAGATGGTGACTGATTGTGCGTCACTGCCCAGGGCATACACCTGCACACTTAGCATCAACGCAATCGCTAGTTTCATACTCATAAGCTTTAGAGCTCGGTAATTAACCCGCCAGGGACGGGAATTGCCATCAAGTAAAAGTTTCATACTTTTGCTTTGTTTTTGGTTTTGTAATTATGGGTTGCAAATTCCGCCTGTAAACAGCCAAAACTTCCGCCGGGAGTGGTCTCAACACTTCCGGTTTTTTTAGCCGCCTACATTTTATTGAGATTGAGAGACGATTACTTTCCTTCCATCCACCGTAAACCGCACCTTACCTGCTATTTCAAAATAACTCAGCAGCTGCCGTATATCTTCCTTCCTGGATACAACACCCCCCAGACGGGTCTCCGGCTCGATGTCCCTATATTCGATATCCACATCGTACCACCTGGCTACCTGGCGCATGATGGTCTTTATATCCGCATTGTTGAAATGGAATTTCCCGTCTTTCCATGCTATCACTTCATCCATATCCACATCATCCTTCAGCTCAAAAACGCCATTGTTCTTACAGACGGCCTGCTGCCCGGGCGCCATTTTGTTCTTTTCCCCTCCCCTGGATACGATCACACTTCCTTCCAGCAAGGTGGTGGCAATTTTATCTTCCTCCCCATACGCCATTATATTGAAATGCGTGCCCAACACCTGTACTTCAATGTCTTTTGCGCGCGCAATAAAGGGCCGGGCTGCGTCTTTGGCTACCTCGAAATATACCTCACCCGAAACTTCAACGACTCGTCTGTTTCCGGCAAATGCAACAGGGAACTTTACCGAACTGGCGGCATTAAGCCACACCTTAGTTCCGTCGGGTAATACCAGCTGGTACTGCCCTCCCCTCGGGGTTCTGATGGAATTGTAAACAAGATCAGCGCTGCCGGCGGACTTTGGATCATAAATTATTTTCCCATCCTTACTGACGATCCGGGTCCCCCCCTGTTGTGCCAGCATGCCTGAACCCGAACTGTCCAGATCGATCACCCTTCCATCCGCCAATGTCAGGGTGGCCCTGTCCTTACCCGGCTCGACGGAGGATGGATGGGCCGCCGCAATTGCAGGTTTCGGCACGACCGGGCTTTTCTTTGATAGAGCCTGATTAAAGTAAAGGAATAGCCCGCTGGTCATGATAATTATGCAGGCGGCGGCCGCCCGGCGCCATACCTTCTTTCTGTAAAAAGGAATAACCGTGTGCTGTCCCCCGATGCGGTCCCTTATAGCCTGGAACATCTCCTTCCGCAATAGGTCGGCCCGCCCGGTGTCCGTAAACACCAGCTCTTTATCATCTGTCCAGCCGTCGTACAGCCGGTGTAACTGCTCTTTTTCGGCATCGGTAGCCGTGCCGGCGAGAAACTTTTCCGCCAGGGCGGCCATAAGCTGATCTTTGGAATTACTCACACGATGGGTTTTATACCCTCATGAGTGTTTGGCAGGCATTTTCCCCCTACCCCTTTTGAAGTTTTTTGGAATTTTTTTTAAAGCAACAGACGGGAGACAGACGCACCCAGCCTGCCCCTGATGATTTTCAATGCTTTGGTAAGATGTATCTCGGCGGTCTTGGGCGATATCTGAAGGTCGGCAGCCACCTGGGAAAGCGATTGGTCAAGCAGTTTGTTCTTGATAAAAACAAGCCTGCATTTTTCCGGTAATTGGGAAGATAATTGCGAGATCAATTCCAACATCCATTTATTTTCCAACAGCTCGGACAGCGCCGACGGTACGCTTTGCCCCACAGCCTGCTCTTTGATTTTTTCAGCCTGCTTCTTCCTCCGGGCAAGACTGGCATAAACGGCATACCTGGTCATGGCTGCTATATAGGCGGGAAATGATTCTATGACAAGACTTTTCCGCTGGTCCCATATGGCAAAAAATACTTCCTGTACGATCTCCCTCGCCTCCGGATCCGATCTAAGATGCCTGTGCGCAACAAAATAAAGCTTCTGCCAATACCGGTTATATAGCTCAGTATAGGCTTGCTCATTATCCCGTCTCACATAAGCAAACAGATCGTTATCGTCCAAGGTCTTGTACACAGCAGGCAAAAGTTAGCGCCCTGTCGGGCGATTTATACTTAGTGCTAAGTTGGGAAAAAATATCGGAAGATGGTAAAATATCTTAGAAAAAATTACAATCTGTTTCTCCGGGCTCTCATTCTCTTCATATGGCCTTCGAAAGCCTTTTTTGAGTATTCATCACGCTGGCATCCTTTAAATGGGAGTTCACAGGAGAGATCAGTTTATAAGGCTTGTTGAATAATTCCTGAGATACTTTGAACCGGTTAGCCAACTTACGAATAATGTCCCTGGATAATCCACGACGGTAATGTAGGATATCGGATACAAGACTTTTACTTACGGATAGTTCTCTCGCAAGGTCTACAGCCTTGAGTTTATTTTCTTTCATAAGGTAGCCTAGTAGTTCTACAGGATCAGCATCTGAAAACGTGTTATGTTCTTCATCCCATTTTTCGATAAGTAGGGTGAGCAATTCAATTGTATCTTGCTGCTGCCTCGTCTTCTTTTTGATCATTGCAATTTCTTCCAGCAGGTTACAATACTCTTTGTATTGATTTAACGTCTTTATGACCTTATATTGTAATGCTTCCATATTTAATTTAGTAAATGCTTACCGTATATTGCTTATTTTCCTTGCACAATTTGGAATACTCTGCATGTGTACCAATCCAGCAAACGAACAAATGTGCTTGCTTTTCGCCAAAAACATAGTGACATATCATCCGGTAATTATTCCCTCCAATATCAAACACTGCCCGGTCACTGCCGTTACCTAATAAATCCGTTGCCCCAAATGTCTCCAATATATCTTCAGGCTCATTCCAGTCTGCGCCATTCACTGTTAATAGCCATAGTCTGAAAGATGGCCTGCTCCTGGCATTATTCTTTGTATAATCTTCAATGGTTTGTTTTTTCACCAAATGAACTTTCATAGGGTAAAGCTTTACAAATATAAGCAAAAGTACGCATAATGCGTACTTTAATAAAAAGAGTTCATCGTTTCTTGCGGATAGACTTTGCGCCAAATTGCCCGAATGGGAACGCTGGTCGAAAGAATGGACGTCTCCGAACCGCCTCACTTCCTCACCCAGCCGGACACACACGCATGGTCGCAGCCATCCCCTCCCTCATTCAATGATTTAATGACATCCAGCCCTATCCGCAAACTTATCGAGTAATACTTCAACTTCCCGTCCATCCTGCTGTCTAAAGAGTGTAAAAATTCCATCCTGTCATCATCGACGTCAAAATCTCCACGTACCCCTTTACAATAAGGACAATTCGCCACCAAATATCCCGCCTCCTCATCACGGCCCTGCCGAAGCCTCAAAGGCGTGATCGCCCCATCCACCTTTCTGAGCAATTGCACAAATTCCCGGATCGACCTGGCATTGTCCCCACCTATCTCAGATAAGGGCACCAGCCGGTTATAATACAACCAATAATAATTATCCCAACGATCAAGCGGCAAATTAGGGAATACAATTCCCGTTACAGTCATTATGCGTTTCCTGCACTTCGGGCACTTATCCTGCATCATTTCCAGGTTCACCTGCTGCAACCCAACCGTAGGACCATCATATTCAAATTCTCCCTGCCACAATTCACGGATTACCGTGTGTAAGTCCCCCAGGAGTTCCGATTCGACACTTGCTTGAAGCTTCTGGTCCCGGTTGCAAATGATCCATAAAAAGTTTGAAGTCCCGAGCCAAAGACTTTCTTCAATAAATTGCCCCGTAGCGCCCAGCGAACCGGCTCGCTCCTCTTCACTGATCGCTACCAGCATCTCCCCCTTTGACAAAATTCGGTCCCTGAGCAGGACTAGTTGATATTCCTCATAATCATCCAGTTCCAACGACATCGGCAGGATAAGAACGTTGATCAGCTTTGACTTGCCATCGAACTTGATGCTTCGAAAAGCCATGCTTATCTTAAAGGGCTTTCTGCCCGGTAATTTTCCAACAGGGACCCGCTTCCAGTCAGCGGGAATGGCCATCTTTAGCTCTTTGGCCACAAAATCATAAAATTCGGCTTTCATAACAATGTTTATTAGCCGAAGGTAAAATTTTCCATTTCCCTGTTCTCAAAAAAATGACCTCCCTGCATTAATAGTGCGGTGAAATCAAGTTATACCGATGCCCAACCCTCGTACGAAAACTAATAGTATCCAAAGAAGAAGAATAAACAACACTTTCCTTCCCCCCGCCCGTCACATCATATACCTTCACATGCCCCACCCACGGCCTCCTCATCACCACCACCGCACCCGCCTCACTCTCAATCTCTACATGAGTCACGCTCCCATTGTGAAGACCAGCCGAAACCAAAAAAGCGCCTTTGGCCCGGAGACGCATGAAGGAAACATCTTTGGACAAAGGCCATGCAGGGAACAACCTGATCACCTGCCCCTCGCTCTGCATCAGCATGGAATTAATGCCTTCGATAGCACCAACAGTCTCTATACCTCCGCCGCCCTGGAAGGCGGTATAATTGGACGGGCGCCAGTGAAAAGCAATAGCAGCTTTGAACCGTTGATAGAGGTCGTCCGCAGGCCAGCCGATCCTCGCGGCAACAGGCCAATGTTTAGGGAAGCCATTATGCTCGCTTCCTCCCTGGTTAACACACCATCCGCCCAGCTCATCAAGTGATTGAAGAGCGATACGCAACCGCGCAGTATCCGATCCAATATAAATGTTCTCCCCCGGGAATACGGCGCCTTCCAAATTCACAGGCTGATCGCCGGGGTGAAAAAGCCTGGCGGGGTCGGTTGATCCCTTCATAACCGCCGCTTCCACATATACCGTCCGCCCATTCCTTGTGACGGTGGGATAATCGCTCAGATGATCCAGCATGTCCTGCCACACAGGTATCGCTTCTTTGTCGCATTGCAGCGTTGATGCGGCATCGATCAATGTCTTGTACAATTTCCTTATAAAACCGATATCCAGGTTTGGGTTGATATCGTCCGAACCTTCATGCGCCGAAGAATGTAGGATACTATAATGCAGACTATCCTTTGAAATATACGAGCTATAGAAAGCATCCAGCTCTTTGAGATAAGGATACAACGTATCCCTGAGATAGTAAAGGTCAGCAGTATATTCATAATACCATATCAGCGGCAGAGCCACGAAAACACTGTTCGATTTCTGATCGGTAGGAAGCTTACTGATATTTTTCACCTGCGCCACCGGTAAGACATCCGGAGGCGGGCTGATCATATGATAAGGAGTAATAGAGCGCTGGTGACAAACACCTTCAAAACCCGCGGCATGGGTCCTATTCCGCTGCCAGGGCATTTCGTGCAGGATCACATCGATATAAGGAAGGGCCAGCCCGGTCCGGTTGGAGGAGTAAACGCCATATAATGCGGCCTGCTGATTGTAATTAAGGAAGTAGCGTCCTCCCCAGGTAGCCCGGTCGGTAGTGACCCAGCTGCCATACAGGGAGGGAGGAAGACAGCCGGGACGGCTAGCGCTTCCGAGCATATACAGGGACCCATAATAAAATTTGCTGAAAGTGCTGTCATGCAAGTCTACATAAGATCTCAGCCAATAGTCCTTCCACCACTGCCTGTGCACCCTCTTCAGGCTTTCGACAGCCGCCGCATCCAGGAAAAGCGCGTTTTGTATGGCTGTGTCCGCGATGGAAGCTACGCTTGTATTTTTCGCATGCCCGATCCATTTATCAGTACGGAAGCTTATTATAATATAGCGCCGGACACCCGCTTTCAGAAGCATCTCGGAAACAACATTCCCCGCACCCTGCACCGTAGCACCGGTCGCCGGGCCTATTATACGCATCGCCATTGCCGCCTTGACTTTATAATCCCCGCCGTGATCACTCTGAGGGTTGTTGAAATTCTCGCGCCCCGCCCACGACATGCCATGGGTAATGCCGGAAGAGAAAGGATAAATGCCAGCGCAATCCTGCCATTTCCCCCGGACCTTATAGGTAGTGGGTACCCACAGCCTGGCCGTAAGCCGCACATCTCTGTCGGAAAGCAGCTCGGTAATAAAAAAATTATTCCCTGATGCCGGGTCCGTGTCAGCAGTCCATGATGTCATCTTAACGAGAGCGCCGCCCAGCAACATCTTTGTGCGAACTTCTGCATGCAGGATATCCTGCTGCATGCTATACGCCGACGCCGCATCTCCCCCACCCGCCGCACCGGCAGGAACCCCAATGGTAAGCCCCCCAAGAGACAGAATAGACTCCTGCCATATCGGATCCGCATCAACCTCAGCATTTTTGACCGACGCCCCCCAGAAATCCCCCTTCCCAAAATAAAACGTCTGCCGGCACACACTATCCCCCGCCACCACGCCAATATCCCCATTGCCCATCAGCATACCCGTAGACAGCTTGGTATTTATAATGTCCGAAGGAGGTGTTGTCCAGGAAGCCGTTAAACCCCTCAGCCGCTCGCTCAACCGCGCCCATTCCGCCGACCCCACAGCTTCCACCCGTATCTTCTCCCCCCGCGCCGTGCCAAAACGAAACCTCATCCCCGACAACACCTCAGCCACCCGCCCATTGCGAACCAACCGCACTTTCTCTCCCGGCCAGGGATTCTCCATATAACAACGCCGCCCCCTCTCGCTCACCACCTGCACCCATTCCACGCGCCCACCCGTCAGACGACCACTCACCAGGAACGCCCCATACGCTCGCAACCCATCAAAGGAAGCATCGCGTAAACGGTCCCAACAGGGAAATACCCGCACCACCCCTTCATAACTCTGCAGCAGCATCTCGTTAATGGTTAGAGGCACCGCCGCAAGGGTCTCGGTCCCTCCCCCCGCCTGAATGATCCAGCCGTTAGGCAGGGACGCCCGCATTATCCGATCTTTCAACTGCTTCAGGATTACCGCAGGATCATAACCTACACGCACAGCACCGGGGAAACAGGTTTCAATACCATTACCCAGCGTATTCCCCCACTCACCAGGACCTCTCATCTTGTCTGCCCATTGCTGTACATCACCCAGCAACATGGCATTAAAGACAGAGTCTGTACACGGTCCCGTGACACCACCAGGCATGAGAAGCCCATGTATGGAAACTCTGTTCAATCCCGCGGGCGGCACCACCACATCCTGCGGCCCCCTCTCCATATTTTTCAGGCTGAGCCTGCCCCCCTTCTCCCCTACCGCGCCACTCCTCTCCCCTACCGGGAATTTGCTGAGATGAAGAAGGATATACCGCCACCGCTGCCGCCGCTCGTCGTCTTGTCGCCAGCCGCCATCTCGCCGCCGGTCACCATCTTTCTGCAGCTCGCTGCTCACATCGATGATACCCCGAAACAGCATGGTCACCAATCCCAGCGAAAGGGTCGAATTGAAATCGCCCAGCCGGTCCCGCCATTGTCCATTGGTTTCCAGCCGCGGCATTATCTCATTGAAATGATCCATCCGGATCACATAACGGCCATCCTCAAATGACAGATAGTGTTCCCAGAATTCCGCACACGCAAGAAGATAAGGATAGATGCGCCGGGCATAAGCATGGTCATAGGTGCTGTAAAAACGCATGAGCATGTTGGCGCTCCCAAAGACCGCGTTGATCTTCTGACCAAGAAATTTGTACCCCTGATCGATGGTATTTTCCCTCGTACCATACCGCTGCAGCATTGCTTCCGGGGTCAGGGGCCAGCGCGCCGTGACCAGCCCTTTGGGACCAATGCCCACCGGGTAATAGATGCCGGGCATGTTCAGCAGGTCCTTCGCCAGCCTTCTGCCTTCGGACAGATAGTCCAGCAGAGGCTGATCATAGTTGTCCACAAGATCGATATGATTGGACGAATATGCTGCCCAGAAAGGAGCCTGGTAATTATAGTTGAGATGATAATCTCCTCCCCAGGCCGTCGAGTCCTGCGTAATAAACGGTCCCCAGATGCCGGGCGGAAATTTCCCGCCCCTTGTCATGCAGGCAAACAGATATTGTGAAACGTAGTAGTATTTCTGAAGAAAAGGATCATTTATTTGAACGTCGGACTTTTTCCAGAACCGCTGCCACCATCGCTCATGTTCCTGTCGCATTGATGCGATCCGCGCAGGTGTCATACCGCTGGCTTCATGAATAGCCGCCGCCTTCCAGTCAGGACGATCGAAATTGGTATTTAAAGTGAGCGAGATGGTGACAGGATGCCCCGGCAAAATATCGACAGTGCTGTCAGCCGCAATAGCCCCTGGCTCCGCCGCAACACTCCCCCCGCTGACCTTCATCGCAATAGCCACATGACAAGGCCATGCCAGCAACGGCGTATTTTCAAAAGAACGGGTCACCCAGTGAACGCCGCTTGAATTACCCGCAGCATTGACAGAAGTATTGCCCGTCTTGGCCCAAAGCCGCAGCCGCGCCTTTGTCGGAAGATTGGAAGAGCACTCGATGATCACCGTATTATGCGTTGCCGTCACCCACGTACGAACAGCGAGACGAAGACTGTCTTTGTCAAACTCGCTTTCAATGACGGCTTTATCCAGTACTTCCCGCGCATGATAAGTAGCCCCCCGGCACCCAGGCAACACCAGGCTAAGCCCTCCCGGTAACGCAATGCCCCCACCGGGATATACTGGGTAAGCCCTCCAGCAATCGTTCTTCCCGAGATAGAAGGTCAGCGAGTCGGGCGTGCCCCCCTGCACAACACCTATGTCGCCATTACCCGCAAGAGGAGCATCAGGCGTTTTAGGAGTGGGAACATTCCTCGGAGGCGCATCGAAAACAGGATCATAACGCCCGACATCGCCGGACTGCGCCGACACCTGACCCCATAAAAAAAAGAGTATAAAAAGTAATCGTTTGTACAAACACATGCCCCAATCTATTAAATCACCCATCCAAAAAAATTCCCCCCGTTGGCAAAGTACTCAACTTGATTGGCTTACTCACGCCAGCACCAACATCGCCCCTGCGAGAATTCCGCATGTTTCCTTTTTTTATATTAAAAAATTAATTAACTTAACAGTAAGATTAGTTCTCTTAAAAATTTTGCTATGGATACAGTTCGAAATATCCTGCAAGTAAAGGGAAACCTGGTATACGTTGTAAGCGCAGAAAGTACTGTATATGAAGCGCTTGAGACGCTTGAAGACAAGAATCTCGGCGCACTCGTAGTAGTCGAAGAAGACGGAAGATTGAACGGAATATTTACTGAAAGAGACTATGCCCGTAAAGTTATTCTCAAAGGTCGCTCCTCCAAAGAAACCCTCGTACGGGATATCATGAACAGCAGCCCTCTATGGGTTACTCAGGACACAAAGATCGAAGAATGCATGCAGATGATGACCAGTAAATTCATCCGCCATTTGCCCGTACTCGACAACGGCGAGCTAGTCGGTATTATTTCAATTGGTGATATAGTAAAATATATCATCAACCAGAAAGATGTTATTATCGAACACCTGGAACACTACATTACAAGCTGAGTGCAACTTTGACGGTTAATCCTGATTGTTAGTAGTCATTGATCATCAATGAAGCGATTGCTCTATGCCGGGAAACGAAATCCATAGCACTCCCTTATGGCCTTTGCTGTTTTATGCGATCGTAGTAGTAATATTGCTCGCACTCATTCTCTCCTTATCATATATCCTTGGCCAGCATCACCGGGACCGCGCTACCGGCAAGCCATACGAAGGCGGCATAGAACAGACAGGGTCCGCCCGGCTTCGTTTTTCAGCACAGTTCTACCTCGTAGCCATGCTGTTTGTCATCTTTGACGTGGAAGCAGTATTCATCATGCTATGGGCACTGGGCTTTTATCAACTGGGCTGGCCCGGCTATATCGGCGCGGCCATCTTTATCGGTCAACTCGTAGTAGTACTGATCTATGAATGGGGCACAGGCGCACTGAACATCGGCGCCGATGCTCGGAAAATATTGAAAGCCTACACGAAAAAGAAGATAACAGGCAAAAACATTGTATCATGAAATGGTGGCTAAACAAGGCAGGTGACCCTGTCACAAATATCTCCGGCAATGGCAGCATGGAAGAAGCCATCGGCAAAAGTATCATGCTCACCTCCGTCCAACGCCTCCTGGCCTGGGGCCGTAAGAACTCGATGTGGCCTTTTCATTTTGGACTAAGCTGCTGCTTCGTGGAAATGGCCACGAGCATCACCAGTAAATACGATGTCGCCCGGTTCGGAGCAGAAGTCATCCGCGGCACACCACGCGAAGCCGATGTTATGGTCATCGCAGGCACAGTGTTTATTAAAATGGTACCCATCATCAAGCGCTTACACGAACAAATGATGGAACCCCGCTGGGTGATCTCCATGGGCAGTTGCGCCAACAGCGGCGGCATGTACGATATTTATAGCGTAGTACAGGGCGTAGATAAATTTTTACCGGTAGACGTATACGTACCCGGTTGCCCACCCAGACCCGACGCGTTTATGCAGGGCCTGGTACTGCTTGGCGAAGCGGTAGGGAAGGAAGCCCGCCCGCTAAGCTGGACCATCGGCGACCAGGGCGTTATTAGACCTCATCTTACCTCTATGAAGGATAGGCGGCGGGAAGAAAGGACGAATATGACAGAGTTCAGGGGAATAGATGAAGTGTAACCCAGAAGATGCTTGACAATGAAATATTCCGGCACCTCGAACATCGTTTCGGGACAGGTGCTTTCCAACAGCAACACACTGTTGACACGATACCTACCCTGTGGGCGTCAAAGGAAAACATTGTATCTCTTATCGACGATCTTAAATCATCCTTTCCTCTCCTCTACGATCTGTGTTGCATAGACGAACGCGACCGGTCGAAAAGAGACGGAATGCCCCCCGCCGATTTCACAGTGGTCTATCACCTGTTCTCCTTTCGCCAAAATGATTTTATCCGCCTGAAAGTACCGCTGCAAGGCGAATACCCTACCCTGCCCTCTATTACTTCCATTTTTAAGAACGCCAACTGGTACGAACGGGAAGTATATGATATGTTCGGCATCCGATTCGAAGGACACCCCCACCTGCAACGCATTCTGATGCCTCTCAGCTGGCAGGGACACCCGCTTCGGAAAGAACATCCCGCCAGGGCCACGGAAATAGGACCTTTTCAATTGTGGGACGAAAAACAAGATCGTGAACAGGATCTTCTGCGATTCCGGCCGGAAGAATGGGGCATGCAGAGACACAGCGAAGACGCCGATTTCATGTTCCTGAACATCGGCCCGCAACACCCCGGCACACACGGCGTACTACGCATTATCCTTCAACTCGATGGTGAAGATATTGTAGATGCAGTACCGGAAATAGGCTTCCACCACCGCGGCGCCGAAAAAATGGGCGAACGCCAAAGCTGGCACACCTATATCCCCTACACAGACAGAATTGATTATCTCGGCGGCGTGATGAATAACCTCGCCTATCTGCTGGCAGTGGAACAACTGGCGGGCATTGAATTGCCCGATCGCGCAAAAGTAATAAGGGTGATGCTGTGCGAGCTGTTCCGGATTGCCAGCCACCTCGTATGGTTTGGCACATTTGCGCAGGACCTCGGTCAGCTCTCTCCCGTGTTCTATATGTTTACGGATAGGGAAAAAGTCTTCGACATCATCGAAGCCATCTGCGGAGGCCGCATGCACCCCAACTGGTTCCGCATTGGCGGAGTGGCCCAGGATCTGCCGAAAGGCTGGGATAAATTGGTGAGACAGTTTGTGGATTTTTTTCCCGGGCAGCTTCGCACCTATAAAAAAATGGTGATGGATAACAGCCTCTTCAAAGCCCGAACAAAAGGTATTGGCATCTACACGCTGGACGAAGCTATCGAATGGGGAGTAACAGGCCCCGGTCTGCGGGCCTGCGGTCTTGAATGGGATTTCCGCAAAAAACGCCCGTACTCGGGATACGAACAGTTTGACTTTGATATTCCCGTCGCACAGAATGGCGACTGCTTCGACCGTTCAGTGGTGCGGGTGGAAGAAATGCGCCAAAGCCTTCGCATAGTGGAACAATGTCTCAACAATATGCCCGAAGGGGATTATAAGTCGGATCACCCGCTTACCACACCCCCCCTGAAGAAATATACCATGCAGGATATTGAAACGCTGATCACACATTTCCTGAATGTTAGTTGGGGACCCGTGATACCTGCCGGCGAAGCGATGAGCTGTATCGAGGCCACCAAGGGAGCAAACAGCTACTACCTGGTGAGCGATGGCAATACCGCTGCATACCGCGTCCGCATCCGGACGCCGTCATTCCCACACATGCAGATGGTGCCTTATATCAGCAAAGGATATACGGTAGCCGATCTGCTTTCTATACTGGGCAGCGTTGATTTTGTACTGGCGGACATTGACAGATAAACAAAATAGTTGAAATGATGATACTCAGCGACACCGAGACAAAGGCTATTGACCACGAAATAGCATTGGTACCCTACAAAAAGGCGGCAGTCATCGAAGCACTGAAGATTGTACAGCAGCATCACGGCTGGGTAAGCGACGAGGCAGTAGAAGCCATTGCCGGTTATCTTGACATGAGCCCCGCGGCAGTCGATAGCGTAGCCACCTTTTATAACCTCATTTTCCGCAAACCCGTAGGCCGCCATGTGATCTTATTGTGCGACAGCATTTCCTGTTACGTGATGGGCTATACAAAACTATATGAAGGCCTGCAGCAACATTTAAAAATCAAATTCGGCGAGACCACCCCCGACGGCCGTTTCACCCTCTTGCCAAATGCCTGCCTGGGTTGCTGTGACCATGCGCCGGCACTGATCATCGATGAAGAACTGTATAAAGATGTCACGGCAGAGCGCCTAAAAGAGATATTAGCGACCTACAAATAAAGCAATTGAAAGTCAAATAAAATACTGCAACACCCGATAAAATAATGGAACACCCGCTGACCAAAAATATCCATCCGGATCGCCCCCCGCTCAATCTCCCGGAGTATGAGCAGACAGGAGGTTATGCAGCCGTCCGCACAGCGGTGAAAAACATGACGCCGCAGGAAGTACAGCTACGGGTAAAGGACAGCAACCTGAAAGGCAGAGGAGGAGCAGGTTTTAACACCGGGATGAAATGGAGCTTCGTACCCATGGGACCCGACGCGCCAAAAACAAAATATCTTATCGCCAATGCCGACGAAATGGAACCCGGCACGTTTAAAGACCGGCTGTTATTGGAAGGCAACCCCCACCAGCTCATAGAAGGGATGATTGTTGCTGCATACGCTATACAGGCAAACATCTCCTATATCTTTCTGAGATGGGCATACAAAAAGGCGGCGGAGCTCATCAGAAAAAGTATCGCCGAAGCCTACGCCAAAGGCTACCTGGGTAAAAACATCCTTGGCAGCGGTTTCTGCCTGGATATGTATCTGCACACCGGCGTGGGCCGCTATATGTGCGGAGAAGAAACCGCCTTATTGAATGCACTGGAAGGCAAACGCGCCACTCCCCGGGCAAAGCCTCCTTTTCCGCAGATCAGCGGACTATTCGGAAAACCCACCATCGTCAATAACGTCGAGACATTCTGTTGCGTACCACATATCGTCAACAACGGCGCCGAATGGTTTAAAAGTTTAAGCCACAGCGAAGACGGCGGCACAAAGATCTATGGAGTGAGCGGTAAGGTAAACCGCCCCGGCGCATGGGAACTGCCCATGGGTATCACCATGCGCGAATTGCTCGAAGAATACGCAGGAGGCATGAAAAACGGATTCCGGCTTAAAGGAATTTTGCCCGGCGGCGCTTCTACCGATTTCCTGACTGCACAACACCTGGATATTAAGATGGACTTTACCTCCGTGGCAGCTGCAGGCAGCCGCCTGGGCACCGGCACGATGATCGTGATGGATGATGCCACCTGCCCCGTTGGATTTGTGCACAACCTGCAGCATTTTTTTGCCCAGGAAAGCTGTGGCTGGTGCACACCCTGCCGGGAAGGACTGCCCTGGGTGGAAAAGATCTTATTGTCTCTTGAAAAAGGTCAGGGACGGGAGGAAGACATGCAGTTGTTACAAATGCACACGCAATTGCTAGGGCCAGGCAACACTTTTTGTGCTTTGGCGCCCGGAGCCATGGAGCCCCTGCAAAGCGCGCTGAAATATTTCCGGGACGATTTCGAACACCATATCACAGAAAAAGGATGCCCTTATAACTCTATACGATGACTATTTACATCGATAACAAGCCATATGAAGTACCAGCCGGGAAGAACCTGCTGGAGACCTGTCTGAGCCTTGGCATTGATCTGCCGTATTTCTGCTGGCATCCCGCCCTGGGCAGCGTAGGCGCCTGCCGGCAGTGTGCGGTAAAATTATATAAGGATAAGGAGGACACACACGGCCGCATCGTGATGAGTTGTATGGAAGGCGCAAAAGACGGACTCCTGTTGTCTGTTGCAGACGCGGGAGCAAAGGCCTTCCGCAAACAGATCATCGAATGGCTGATGACGAACCATCCCCACGACTGCCCGGTATGTGACGAGGGCGGTAGCTGCCACCTGCAGGATATGACCGTAATGACAGGACATGATTACCGGCGCTTCCAGTATAAAAAACGCACCCACATCAATCAATACCTCGGCCCCTTCATCCACCATGAAATGAACCGTTGCATACAGTGTTACCGCTGCGTCCGGTACTACCGCGATTATGCCGGCGGCGACGACCTGAATGTTTTTGCAGCGCATCACCATGTGTATTTTGGCAGGGAAAAGGACGGCATATTGGAAAGCCCCTTCAGCGGCAACCTGGCCGAGGTTTGCCCCACCGGCGTATTCACCGATAAGACGCTGAAGGAACACTACACCCGTAAATGGGATCTTACTATGGCCCCTTCCGTTTGCCCCCATTGCAGCCTCGGATGTAATATAGTTGCCGGCGAACGCTATGGAAAACTGCGCTGCATCGGCAACCGCTATAACGGCGAAGTGAATGGCTATTTTTTATGCGATAAAGGCCGGTTCGGTTATGAATTTGTCAACAGCGAGAACAGACTGGTGAAACCTATTATACGTAACCGCACCGTTGAGGCGGCAGACGAGACACAACTGGTGAGCCACCTCGGCCCTCTCCTTTCTCATTCACACAGCCTGATCGGAATTGGTTCGCCACGCGCATCCGTTGAAAGTAATTTTGCACTGATGCAGTTGGTAGGCAAAGAAAATTTCTACCAGGGCGTGAACAATGATGAAGCCTACCTGAACCAGCGCGTGGCCAATATTATGCAGTATGGCGCCCTGCATACCCCTTCACTCAAAGAGATCGGCCTGGCCGATGCCGTACTGGTGCTTGGAGAAGACATCTGGAACACCGCCCCCATGATGGCATTGGCGGTTCGCCAGGCCGTGATGAAAACCGCTGCTGCCGATGCATTGCAGCATACGTCCCTGCCCGCCTGGCATGACATGGCCGTCAGGGAACTCGTACAGGACGGAAAAGGATTCCTCGCATCCTGCACCGTAATACCCTCACCGCTGGATGAAATAAGCTCCTGTACCCACTATGCCGCGCCCGACGATCTGGCCCGGATGGGATTTGCCATCGCCCACTATATCGAGCCCTCTTTACCGCCCGTACCCGGTTTGGACAATGCCCTGGCAGAAAAAGCAAAGATCATCGCCAAAGCCCTGCAACAGGCAAAATGCCCGGTTGTTATCAGCGGGACCTCGGCTTATAACGAAGCGCTTATTAAGGCAGCTTTTAATATTTCACTGGCATTGGACAAAGGAGAGAAAAAGGCCATGCTTTCCTACGTCTTACCCGAATGCAACAGCCTGGGCCTCGCCATGATGCAAGCCCCCTCTCTTGAAACAGCTATCGGAAGAGTCCAACGCGAAAAGGATACCACCCTTATCATTCTCGAACACGACATCTATCGCAGCCTGCCCCCATCGACAGCAGATGCTTTTCTCAGCCACTGTAAAAATAGTATCGTACTGGATTCGCTGCACAATCGTACCACCCAAAAAGCCCAGGTCCTGATCCCCGCTGCTACCTTCGCCGAGGCCGATGGTACCCTTGTTAATAATGAGGGCCGCGCCCAGCGTTTTTACCAGGTTTTCATGCCGGCAAATAATTATATAAAAGAGAGTTGGAGATGGCTGTGGAAAATGAAAGCATTAAGAACAGCCTCCGGCAACGGCCACCCACTCCACCCGGATGAATTGCTGGCGCAGCTGGAAACGGCCCTGCCACAATTTGAAGGCATCTCCCGGGTATCCCCGCCGCATGATTTCCGTATACACGGAGAACCCATTCCCCGTGAGCCGCACCGCTATAGCGGCCGGACCGCAATGCTGGCCAATATCGCCGTCAGCGAACCAAAACCATTACAGGACGGTGACTCACCCCTCTCCTATACCATGGAAGGATACCAGGGAATGCCCCCCTCTTCTATGATCCCGTTTTTCTGGGCGCCCGGCTGGAACTCTATACAATCGGTGAATAAATACCAACAGGAGACAGGAGGCCCACTACGCGGAGGTGATCCCGGTCTCCGGCTATTCGAGCATAAAAATGGATCACCCCCGGCCTTTTTTAAAGACACACCCGAAGCCTTCACCGCCTTGCCCAAAAAATGGCTGCTCCTCCCCCGTTTCCACATCTTTGGCTCCGGCGAATTAAGCGTTTACTCCGCATCTGTCCAGGAACTTTCACCAGAGCCTTATATCCTGATGTCAAAACACGATGCCGATCAATTAGGCGCAGCAAACGGCTCTGTTATTACACTAAAAGAGGGTGGAAAAGAATATTCTTTCCCGCTGAAGATAGAAGAGGCCTTGTCTGATGGGATTGTGCTGGTGCCCGCAGGTCTGCAGGGCATGGTCGCATTCAGCTGGGGAACATGGGCTTTACTCAGTACACAAAAAAATTTAGTATGACGGCAATGCAACACATATGGATCGCTCCCGGCCTGATTACGGTGCCCCAACACATATGGATCGTCCTCGGCATATTGTTCGTGCTGCTCAATATCGCCGCCGGGCTTATATGGGTCGAACGCAGACTGCTGGCCTTGTGGCAGGACAGACTGGGACCTAACCGTGCCGGACCCCTGGGCATATTGATCGTTTTAGCCGACACCTTGAAGCTCTTTTTTAAAGAGGACTGGATCCCGCCTTTTGCAGACAAATGGCTGTTTATCGCAGCCCCGGCAATAGTGGTGGGCAGCGTACTGATGAGCTTTGTCATTATCCCTTTTGCACCTCATATTGTGGTGGCCGATCTGAATATCGGGCTGCTGTTCTTTCTGGCCATGTCCTCATTGGGCGTATACAGCATCGTGTTGGGAGGTTGGGCCTCTAACAATAAATACTCCCTGCTGGGGGCCTTACGCGGCGCCTCGCAAATGATAGCCTACGAAGTGTTTATGGGTCTCTCACTGATGGGAGTGGTGATGCTGACCGGCTCGTTTAGCCTCGGAGACATTGTAGCAGCCCAGAAACATACCTGGTTTATTTTAACCCAACCCCTCGGATTTATTATCTTTTTTATTGCAGGCATAGCCGAAACACACCGCCTGCCTTTTGACATCCCCGAGGCGGAGAGTGAGTTGATCGCCGGTTATCATGCGGAATATTCCGGAATGAAATTCGGGATGTTTTTCATTGGAGAATACCTGGGCATTACACTGATATCAGCCATGACGGCTACCATTTTTTTCGGAGGCTGGCTGGGACCATCCTTTTTACCGCCATGGGCCTGGTTTTTTCTAAAGACATTTCTGTTCATAGGATTGTTCATCCTGCTTCGGGCCTCGCTGCCCCGACCCAGATATGATCAACTGATCGGGTATGGATGGAAAGTGCTGCTGCCGGTAGTGCTCGGCAATTTACTGATCACGGGAGCTATTGCATTATGGTTAAAAAAATGAATTTAAAAATATAAAGATCATGCTTAGTCATATCCGAACCATGTGGTTGGTTTTTGTCCACCTGTTTCATAAAAAAGCCACCATTCAATACCCGGAAGAAAAAATAAAACTCCATCCCCGCTACAAAGGGCGGATCGTCCTGACAAAAGACCCGGATGGCGGCGAACGCTGCGTGGGTTGCTATTTGTGCGCAGCAGCCTGCCCCGTGGATTGTATCGCCCTGCAGGCTGCCGAAGATGAGAATGGCCGCCGGTACCCGGAATTCTTCCGTATCAATTTTTCCCGGTGCATTTTCTGCGGATACTGTGAAGAAGCCTGCCCCACCTATGCCATTCAGCTGATCCCCGACTTTGAAATGGCGGATTACAACCGCCAGAACCTTGTATTTGAAAAAGAAGACCTGCTCATCGATAGCCAGGGAAAATACCCCGGCTATAACTTTTATAAAGTGGCAGGCGTGGCTATGGGGGTAAAAGAAAAAGGGGAAGGCGATAGCGAGGAATCACCCGTCGATATACATGCATTATTGCCATAGACAGCTAAATGATCTATCAAAAAGATGTCACTGTTATTCTATATATCATCCTTTGTCGCCATCCTGGCCACTGTCATGGTGATCACCCGTTACCATCCTATCCACGCCTTGCTATACCTCGTAGTGTCTTTGCTGGCGGTAGCCATGGTCTTTTTATCGCTGGGCGCGCCATTTGTGGCGGTGCTGGAGGTCATCATCTACGCCGGGGCCATCATGGTGCTGTTTATCTTTTTTATCATGATGCTCAATCTGGGCAGCGAAACAGCACAACAGGAAAAGAACTGGCTTCAACCCAGAGTATGGGTGGGCCCGTCATTACTGTCCCTGGTCCTGTTGGGTGAGGTGGTGATGCTCCTGCTAAAAGGACAGAACATCGTTATACAGACCTCGGTGGTCGATGCCCGCAAAGTGGCCCTGTCCCTATATGGTGAATATATTGTTGGGGTAGAGCTGACAGGTTTTTTATTGATGGCGGGGATTGTGGGCGCAGCACATATCGGCAAACAGAAGAAAAGGAACCTGCACCGTTTTTTGCAGGAAAATGAAAATACCGGTACAACCATAAAAACCATTATATGTCCTCCTTCAACGGTGAAATAGTTTTAATAGTAGCCGCCATCCTTTTTGTGCTGGGGTTGATAGGCGTGCTTACCCGGAAGAATATCATCTTCATTTTGCTTTCCGTGGAAATTATGCTGAATTCCGCAGGCCTTGCATTTGTAGCGGCAGGGGCCAAATGGCAGCAACCCGACGGACAGGTGATGTTCCTTTTTATATTGGCGATGGCCGCAGCCGAGGTCTCGGTCGGCCTGGCCTTGGTGCTACAGATATACCACCAGCACAAGACGCTCGATGTGGATGGACTGAAAGAATTAAGAGATTGATATGCCCCTTCTGGCTTTCATACCTACACTCCCCCTCTTGGGTTTCCTGGTCCTCTCCCTGGCAGGAAGAGCTCTGCCCAAAAAGCTCATCGCCCCCATCGGCGCCGGCACTATATGCATAGCGTCCGTCATAACAATGCTGTTGTGCGCCCGGTTCTTACTTACCCCCCCCGCAGATGGCGCCTATACGCAAACTTTATGGCAATGGTTTAACATAGGGTCCTTGTCGGTCTCTATCAGCCTGCGTCTGGATGCCTTGTCACTGGTATTTGTATTTATCATCACGTTCGTCGGAGCGCTCATTCACATCTACTCAGCCGCTTTTATGCGACAGGACCGTGACTATGCCCGCTTTTTTGCCTGCATGAATTTATTTGTATGCTCCATGCTGGTATTGGTGATGGCCGGCAACCTCGTCCTGTTGTACCTGGGCTGGGAAGGCGTCGGCCTCTGCAGCTATCTGTTGATAGGCTTCTGGTACGAAACCCCCGCCAATAGCAATGCGGCCAATAAAGCCTTTTATATTACCCGCATCGGCGATACCGCTATGGCTATCGGCCTGTTTCTTTTATATAAGGAGTTGGGCACGTTTACAATTCCCGCCATTCTCCATGACGCCCCGCAAGCCCCCTCTTACAATACCCTCATCCCTCTATTGCTCCTCGCAGGCGCCATGGGCAAATCCGCACAATTGCCTTTGCAGACCTGGCTGCCCGACGCCATGGCCGGCCCATCACCCGTGAGCGCGCTGATACATGCCGCAACGATGGTAACGGCAGGCGTATATCTCATTGCACGCATGCATGTCTTGTTTCAACTTTCTCCCCTGGCAATGACGGCTACCGCTGTCATCGGCGCACTTACCTTATTCATTGCAGGCTGCAGTGCGATGGTGCAAACAGACATCAAAAGAATACTGGCATATTCCACCATCAGCCAGATAGGATATATGTTCCTGGCATTGGGCGTGGGGGCCTGGAGCGCCGCCATATTCCATTTCTTCACACACGCCTTTTTCAAAGCTCTGTTATTCCTCGCGGCAGGAGTAGTGATCGAGGCCCTGCACCATGAACATAATATTTTCAAAATGGGCGGCCTGAAAAATAAGATGCCGGTCGTGTTCCTGACTTTCCTCGCCGGCGCCGCTGCACTGGCCGCATTGCCATTGGTCAGCGCAGGTTTTTACAGCAAAGACCAGATCCTATGGTACGCCTGGAATGCGGCCAATGGCAATGCCGCGCTGGGATCGATCGCCCTGGCCGGAGCATTCATCACTTCGTTTTACACAACCCGGTTGCTGCTCGTCGTTTTCTGGGGCGAGTCGAAAACAACCCCAGCCCATCCGCCCGGGCAGCCCCCCCCTATCGCCTACCGCCCCGGACCACTGATGACAGTCCCCCTGGTCATCCTGGGCATCTTATCCCTGACCAGCGGCTTTATCGAATGGCCGCACAACCTTTTGCACCTCACCCTGTTCTCCCACCATGTGCAAAAAACCTTACCCGCCACCCTCCTGAAAGAAAACCTTCCCTCCGAATCAGCCTTCCAGGTTATCACCACGCTGGTAACGCTTGCCGGTATATATCTTGCCTATATAGTATACTATAGATCACCGGCATCGATACTGCAATGGCGCCAATCCCGCCGGATGATGGCCATAAGGGACTTTTTATTCGACGGGTGGAAATTCGACGCCCTATACCGCACCCTCTTCGTAAAACCCTTTGTATTTATTACCCGTGTCAACAAAAGCGATATCTCCGATAGGCTGTACAATGGAATTGCGCAAGCCAGCCTTATGCTGAATCGCATGGTCTCGCTTTCTCAAAATGGTTCGTTGCGCTGGTATATAGTGGGCGTGCTCGCAGGTATTCTTTTTATTATCACCTTACAACTATTCACATGATACTGGTATGGATGATAGGCATATTACTCACCGGCGGTATATTGTGCTGGCTGCTGGCACGACGAAACCCCATCTTCTCAAAATGGATAGCCTTGCTGACCCTTGTCACCGATCTTATTATTATTGTCTCTATCGCCGCCACCGCCACCCACGCCACCATCGCCCATGACGCCGCCGCCACCGCCCCCGCGGCCAACACCCCCTGGCTCATCGACTACCGCTCCGCCTGGATTCCTTCCTTCGGCATTAGCTTCCATCTCGCAATTGATGGGCTCAGCCTGGTCCTCCTGATGCTTACCTTTTTCCTGGGCACCTTGTCGGTCCTCTGCTCCTGGCGCGAGGTCAAAGAAAAAGCCGGCTTCTATTTTTTCAATCTCCTATGGACACTCGCCGGCATCAGCGGTGTGTTTATGGCAATGGACCTTTTCCTGTTCTACTTCTTCTGGGAAGTGATGCTGGTCCCAATGTATTTTCTCATCGCCATCTGGGGCGACACCAACCGGCGCTATGCCGCCTATAAATTTTTCATCTTCACGCAAACCGGCGGTTTACTCATGCTGCTGTCTATACTCGCGCTCTATTTCATCCATGCACAGCACACCGGTATGTATTCTTTTGATTATTTCAGCTTACTGAATAGCTCCCCCGGTCCCGCCGCAGCCAAATGGATCATGGGGGGCTTTCTGATCGCATTTGCCGTTAAATTGCCTGTCGTGCCGTTTCATAACTGGCTGCCCGATGCACACAGCGAAGCCCCTACTGCCGGTAGTTTGATATTGGCAGGGTTGTTATTGAAGACCGGCGCCTATGGCATCATCCGGTTTGTGCTCACCTTATTTCCTCAGGCAGCGGCAGACATCGCCTGGTGGGCCATGTTGTTTGGCACGATAGGGATCGTCTATGGCGCCCTGCTCGCCTTTGCACAAACCGATCTCAAACGGCTCATAGCCTACACTTCGGTAAGCCATATGGGATTTGTGCTATTGGGGATTTTTGCCTTTCGTACTATCGCCCTGCAAGGGGTGGTGATGCAGTTGCTGACCCACGGTATCAGCACAGGCGCGTTGTTTGTAATGGCAGGTATGCTGAAGGAAAGATTGCATACAAGGGACATAGGAAAAATGGGCGGATTATGGACGACCATGCCGGTCATGGGCGGCGCCGCCATGCTATTTACAATGGCCTCACTGGGATTACCCCTGCTGGGTAATTTTATTGCCGAATTTCTGATCTTACTGGGAACGTTTCCGGTGAACCCCACCCTCACCGTTATAGCCACCCTGGGATTGATCTTATCCGCCCTGTATTCGCTGCGTATGATGCAGAAGGCCTTCCTCGGCCCGGGCCAGGGCCAGCCCCCCGTGGCTCCTCCCCTGAAAGACCTTACCCCAAGAGAACTAATTATTATGGCAGCGCTCGGCATAAGCATTATAGCCCTGGGATTATACCCGCAGCCAGTGATTGACATGGTAAAAATGACGGTGCAGAACCTGGTCACCCGCTAACCCCCCAAAAAAATGTTTATATGAACGCCCTCCAATTCGACGCCTTGCTCCCCTACACCTTACTGGCCGCGGCCTCCATGGTCGTGATCCTCCTGATCGCCTTCCGTCAAAGCCATACCGTCATCCAGATCACAGGGTTTGTACTACTCTGCGCCGTCATTGCCGCCCTGCTCAAGGTGAGAGCGCTTTTACCCGTCTCTGTCATGCCCCTGTTTCAAATAGACGGATTCGCCCTGCTATTCACAGGGCTGCTTATTTTTTCCGTATTGATAGTTGGATTATTTTCCTATATCTACTTTGAAGAAAGAGAAGAGAACCCCAAGGAATATTATATACTCCTTTTTCTTGCCACGCTTGGCGCCGCCGTACTAACGATCAGCCAGCACTTTATCTCACTGTTTCTCGGTCTTGAATTATTGAGCGTCAGCCTATATGCCCTTATCGCCTATCTCCGCAACCGGAACAATGCAGTAGAAGCCGGCATGAAATACCTTGTATTGGCCGCTATATCATCTGCTTTCCTGCTGTTTGGCATGGCGTTGATATATATGGATACAGGAAGTATGGCGTTTTCCGGCATCGCTAACAGTATGAGCGCTTCGCCCGGGCATTCCGTTCTATTCATCGCCGGTATAGGCATTATGGTCGTGGCCATTGGTTTCAAACTCGCGCTGGTGCCCTTCCATCTCTGGGCCGCCGATGTATATGAAGGCGCGCCAACCCCCGTTACTGCCTTTATCGCCACCGTTTCGAAGATCGGGGTGTTTGCCGTATTGTTACGCTTTGCACTCGCCATCGACCTCCGTCATTACCCGACGGCCATCACTATTTTTTCCGTCATCGCAGTTGCCTCTATGCTCGTGGGCAACCTCCTGGCACTACAACAACAAAACATCAAACGCCTGCTGGCCTATTCCTCTATCGCCCATTTTGGCTATCTCCTCGTGGCATTTCTTCCCGGCAACACCGCCGGCGTGGAAGCAGCCGTTTTTTATTTGATCTCCTATTCTATTACTTTATTGCTGGCCTTTGGCGTCGTCACGTTATTGTCCACCCGCGACAGGGATGCAGGAGACCTGGCAATTTACCATGGCCTGTTCTGGAAAAAGCCCCTGGTAGCCGCCGTCCTTACCATTGCGCTGCTATCCTTGGCCGGCATTCCCCTGACTGCAGGTTTTCTCGCCAAATTTTTCGTGCTCACAACGGGCGTCCAGCAGCACTTATGGTTCCCCGTAATCATGCTGGTGCTGACCAGTGTAATTGGCTTGTACTATTATCTCCGCATCATCAGCACATTGTTTGGAGAGTCCTCGCCCGCAACAAGCCCCAAAACCCTCCCCCCCTTTTTCTATTTCGCCACCTATGCAGCCCTGGTGGCAATGCTGTTGCTTCTATTCTGGCTGGGTATTTTCCCCGCCGCAACAGTAGAATACGTAAAGGAGATCCTTCTTATCCGCTAGCCGACGCCCGCCCCGGCAAGTTGTTCATACAAGCTTACCCATGAAAGGGACAACAACAGAAGGTATGTTCAAGCGTATTTTTATGCAAAATACCGATCATGAAAAAAACACTTTGTATTTTGCTCTTTACAGCCATCGCTATTTTGAGCAACAAGACCCAGGCGCAGATAAAAAACATCGTCCTGGTACACGGAGCCTTTGCAGACGGATCCGGCTGGCAGAAACTATACACTATTTTGAAGACACGGGGCTACAACGTGAGCATAGTCGGCAATCCGAACACCGGATTGGACGATGATGTGGCAGCAACAAAAAGAGTGCTGGACAGACAGGACGGCCCGGCAATCCTGGTTGGACATTCTTATGGAGGAGCCATTATTACCGTCGCAGGCAATGCCCCGAACGTAGCTGGCCTCGTCTATGTAGCAGCGTTTGCACCGGATAAAGGAGAGACACTTGGACAATTACTTGCCTCTTATCCGAACGATCCCTTGTCAGGTATACTTCCACCTGTCGACGGCTTCGTATGGTACGATAAGGCTAAATATCACACAGGCTTTTGCGCCGACCTGCCAAAAGAAGAAGCTCAATTTATGGTTGATGCACAAGTTCCTATCGCCGCATCCGGTTTCGGCTATGTTTTTAATGACATCGCATGGAAATCGAAACCCTCCTGGTACATCGTCGCAAAAGACGACCATTCCATTCAGCCCGATCTGGAAAGGTTCATGGGCAAAAGAACAGGCGGTAAAGTATCAGAAATAAAAGGGAGTCATGTGATCTTTATTTCACACCCCGAAGAAGTAGCCGCAGTCATCGAGACAGCCGCAAAAACTGCTTCCGCTAAATAAACAACCACTCCGGGGCTCTACTTACGGCAGATTTATCTTTAACGTCCCATTGGTGATAGGCAGCGTAGGTGGAGCCCCGGTATTGTTTGCAAAACACACAAGGCTTCCGTAAAAGTTTGCCGTGAGGGTCTTCCCGTCATTGCCGCTGATATCAACGTAAAAATCATTAGCACCGTTTTGCGCATCCTGGTAGGCATTCCAGTTTACCTGGCTGTTAAGAGTCAAGATAGTCGTGTGATGCAACCTGCTGGTATCATTGAAGTTCCCCATGAACTGGACAACGGATGCATAACTGTTATTCGAGTTGAAAATTTGCAGATCGAAGGTCAGCGTATCCTTCCTGACAGGAATAATGGCCATACCATTTACATTTATCTGCGGATACATAAACCCCGTCTGCCGGCTTGTGTCCACAGAAATTTGAGTCACAAAGACAGAATCCCCATTCGCAAAAAAAGTGATAGACTGGTCCGAAGAAGGGGGCGGCGGCGGCGGATTCGTTCCGGGATTGCCGCCCATAAAGGCTTTGCCGAATACCAATGGAGTATTGGTAACTTTATTACAGGCCGAAATTAAAAACAACAGGCCGCAGAAGAGTACGGTCAGGGGTCTCATAAAAATTGGATTTAACTGATTAAAGAACCCCTCAAAATAAATAGTTTTTTCCATTTCTCCTAGCAAAGGAAAACCAATCCCTCTTCCAGAAAGTTTCAGAATCTAATGGTTATTTCGTATTAAAACAATGTATATTGTTTAGTTTTTCCTAAATTTATTACGAAATAATCTTATGTCTTACAGGTTGGTTCTATATTCACCCGTATTTAATACTATATAGTAGCCCTTATCAGGTTCCCTGATAAGCTTGTAATATTCCCGATAACAAACAATCTCCGCAGCACCGACCGACCTTTCCGGTTTAGCCTATTTTTATCCTAATGGCTTGATATTCAACGTTTGAAAGGAAAACTTTTGTAGATATGAAATTTAAAATTATGCTAATCACTGCAATTTTGTTGCAGTTGAGTGTTTTCGGATTTGCCCAAACTAACCCTATTCGCAGCGACTCCGGCCCTGAGATACAGGGACGGGTCGTGGATGGAAATGGGAAACCTCTGCCCGGAGCGACTGTCTCCGTAAAAAACACATCCCAAAGAACAGTCACAGACTCTAAAGGAAAATTTACCATTCAGGCCGACGCAGGCCAAACACTCATCGTCTCGAATGCAGGATATGATGACCGCGAGATGCTCGTCAGCACGGACAAAAGCCCCACCATTGAAATGGAGCTGAATCTAGCCTCACTGCTAAACACCGCCGTAGTAAATAAAGGGTATTATACCACCACGCAAAAACTCAACACGGGCAATGTTAGTACCATCAAAGCCACTGAAATAGAAACACAGCCGGTCGCCAACCCTTTGGCAACTCTGGAAGGCCGCGCCCCAGGCGTACTCGTCACGCAATCCAATGGATTGCCAGGCGCCGGCTTTGCCGTACAGATCCGGGGTCAGAATTCGATCCTCAACGGTAACGGCCCTTTGTATCTCATCGATGGCGTCCCCTTCACCAACACCAGCATCTCTCTCGGAGTAATTGCCGCCAACGGTTTCCAAAGTCCGTTCAATAGCATCAACCCCGGAGATATTGAAAGCGTAGAGATACTGAAAGACGCAGATGCCACGGCAATATACGGTTCAAGAGGCGCTAACGGTGTTGTCTTGATTACCACTAAAAAAGGCAAGACCGGCAAGACAAAACTAGATCTCAACGTATACACCGGTGCAGGAAAACTTACCCGGATGATCGACCTGCTAAATACCCGCCAATACATTCAAATGCGCCGGGAAGCCTTCACGAATGACAATATCACACCCGATATATTCAGTGCTCCCGACCTGGTAGCCTGGGATACGACCCGCTATACCGATTGGAAGAAATTGCTGACCGGCGGTTCAGCGTTAGTTACGGACGCGCAAGCCTCATTATCCGGAGGTAATGACCAGACCCAATTCTTCCTGGGTTCATCCTTCCACCGGGAAACCACCGTTTTCCCCGGCAATTTATCGGACACCCGGGGAGCATTTCATATAAATATCACCCACAATTCCACGGATAATAAGTTTAAGGCGATCCTTACCACCAGCTACAGCATCGACAATAACAATTTAATAGGTCAGGATCTGACCAGCGCCATAAGATTATCACCAAATGCTCCAGCCTTATATGATACCGCCGGGAAACTGAATTGGAGCGAAGGCGGAGCCACTTATTCAAATCCCCTGGCCTATCTGCTGCAAAAATCGACCGCCTACACGGATTATTTAATGAGCAACCTGGTATTGCGCTATCAATTGCTCCCCGGGCTGAATTTGAAGACCAATCTGGGGTATAGCAGTATGCAGTTGCAGCAAACCTTTGTCTACCCCGGGGCATCATTGAACCCTGCATTTAATTTCACAGGATTCGCCGAATACAGCAATAACAACTTCAAAAGCTGGATCGTCGAACCCCAGGCAGAATATCAGAACGAATGGGGAAAAGGTAAATTGGAAATTCTTATAGGGACCAGTTTCCAACAGGAAAAAACCAACGGGAGTATCACCTATGCCAGTAATTTCAGCAGCGATGCCCTCCTTTTATCTCCTTCCGCCGCGTCGAGCATCGTTGTAAATAACAACAATACCCTATACCACTATCAGGCGGTCTTCGGAAGGATAAATTTCAATTGGGCTGACAGGTATATATTGAATTTAACAGGCAGAAGAGACGGCTCGTCGCGGTTTGGCCCCGATAGACAATTTTCAAACTTCGGGGCCGTCGGCGCAGCATGGATCTTCTCAAAGACATCCTTTATAAAAGACAATCTTCCCATCCTGAAGTATGGAAAATTGAGAGGCAGCTTTGGAATAACAGGTAACGATCAGATCGGTGATTATCAATTCCTCGATACCTATAGCTCATATATCTATCCCTACCAGGGTCAGACAGGCCTGGTCCCCACTCAATTATACAACCCGGATTACAGTTGGGAAACAAATCGAAAAACCGAACTCGGACTCGAGCTTAGTTTTTTGGATAACAGGGTCTCTGCCATGATCAGTTATTATCATAACCACAGCTCCAATCAACTCATAAACTATACCCTCCCGATACAGACCGGCTTCAACAGCGTCATTCGCAATTTCCCTTCTCTCGTGGAAAATACAGGCTGGGAATATCTGTTCAACGCAGCCATTGTCAAGACCAAAGGCTTCACCTGGGACGCCACCTTGAACCTGACCGTTGCACGGAATAAATTATTGGAATTCCCGAATCTTCCGTCTTCTGCTTATGCTACTAAATACCAGATCGGCAAACCCCTGAACATCGTAAAACTTATCCACCAGACAGGCGTCGACCCGCAAACCGGAGTATTTCAGTTTACGGATAAAACCGGCCATCTGACCTCGACTCCTGCCTTCCCGGACGATTATACCGTAATTAAGAATTTGGATCCCGCTTTTTACGGCGGACTTAACAACCGGTTTCAATACAAAAACTTCACCCTAAGCCTGTTTTTCCAGTTTGTAAAACAGGAAGGACTCAATTACGCATATAATAATCAGACACCCGGCAGTATGACCAACCAGCCGGTTGACGTATTGAGCCGTTGGAGAAAACCCGGAGACCGGACAAATACACAGCTTTTTACGACCACCAATCCCGGTGCAGCTGCTTACTATTATTATAGTTCTGCCTCCGACGGGGCTGTTAGTGATGCCTCTTTCATCCGGTTGAAAAACGCAACGCTGTCTTATAGTCTTCCCATCAAATACAGCAGACAGATCAAAGCCCAATCCATCAGATTCTATCTCCTGGGACAAAATCTGATCACCTTTACCAGTTACAAGGGCGGAGATCCCGAGATCAAGAATGCAGCCAATCTACCACCCTTAAAAAGACTTACCGCCGGCGTACAGCTCACCTTTTAATTACCAACTATGAGATCTACTTTAAACCGCTCCTTCCTGCTCCTGTTCCTTTTTATAGTGTCCTCTTGCAAAAAGTTCATAGAGGTCCCTTCACCCATCAATCAACTGAACACCAATAGCGTGTTCACCGACGACAAAACCGCCACCGCGGCAATAGTCGGTATTTACAGCGATATGGAGTTCTCTGCACCCATAAGTATAAACCTGACAGTGCTTTCGGGCATGAGCGCCGATGAGCTCACCTATACCTCCATTGACAATAGCTCTCTCGAATTCACCAATAATACATACACGCCGAATAACCCATTTATCAGCTCCGTCTGGGGAATTTATCGATACATATATGAGGCGAATTCCTGTATCCAGGGTATTCAAAATTCCAGCGGATTATCGCCAAAAATTAAAGATCAATTATTGGGAGAAGCCCTATTTAGTCGCGCCTTTTGTTATTTCTACCTGGTCAATCTCTATGGCGATGCCCCGTTGGTGACCTCGACAGATTACCGCATCACCGATACGGTCAGCAGGACTGCCGCCAGCACTGTATATCAACAGATCGTTAAGGACCTGACCACCGCAGAGACTTTGTTAACTGCCGACTATCCAAGCGATCAAAGAGTACGCCCTAACTTGTGGACGGCAACATCTTTGCTATCCCGCATCTACTTATACACCAATAAGTGGGCAAATGCCGAGGCCCAGGCCTCCGCAGTGATCAACTCGGGTTCCTATACATTGGCACCCCCTGATGCTGCCTTCCAGAGCACCAGCAACGAAACCATCTGGCAATTGATGCCGGTAAACCCCTATTTAAATACACAGGAGGCATCAGTCTTTATCCCGGGCTCCACAACTCAAATTCCGGCTTATCCTTTAACCAACAACCTTGTCAATGCTTTTGAGCCAGGCGATAACAGATTTTCAGCCTGGACGGACAATACAGTTATTGGAGGTCAGACATACTATTATCCTGGTAAATATAAGATCAGAGGAGGCAGCCCGGCAAGCGAGTATCACGTTGTCTTTCGATTGGCTGAACAGTATTTAATAAGGGCTGAGTCCAGAATGCAGCAAGGCAATATCAGCGGAGCCGTTAAGGATTTGAATATTATCCGTTCAAGGGCAGGTCTCACTGCACTGCCGCTATCCCTTACCCCTGCTCAGGCTGCCATCGCCATTCAGCAGGAAAGAAGGATCGAATTATTTGCAGAATTTGGTCACCGCTGGCTCGATCTGAAAAGGACAAATAAAGTCGATCCTGTCATTGGAGTCCTAAAGCCAGCATCCTGGCGAACCACTGCCGCCATGTGGCCCATTCCGCAAGACCAAAGAAGTGTAAATCCATCCCTGACACAAAATAAAGGCTATTGATCTCGCCGGATGACGCCATTCATATCGTAGACGATCATACTATTGGTATACAGACCAATCAGCTTGTCATCAGAAAGAATAAATTGGGATAGCTTGTCACCTTTAAGGGCCGGCAAGATCAGGCTCCCCAGGTATCCACCGCTATTCATATCGATGACATCGAGAATTGAATTAGCAGAAAAGAATTCATCGGATTCATTATCCGCCCTCAATCCGGACATATTAAACAACAGTCCATTTTGAGCATAGCTCACCTTGTTGATAATATTCGCTGGGCTGATATTCGTATAGGCCCGGGTGCCGCTGTTCTCGACAAGTCCCGTCCTCATTTTAAACGATCGCGTCGTATCTATCGAGTGGTATCTGTTGACAGCACCAAGCATCGTGTCAAATTCTAAAAGTAAATTCTTATAATAATAGATATAATATAATTTTTTTGCCCCGGAGTCGAAATGTAATTGACCATCCGATACGATCCCGCCGTCACCATATATGGGAGAAATGGTATCCTCTTTCTTAATTGCTCCCGTGCTGAAATTATACCGGACAAATAGTTGATCCATCCGCCTGGATTCGAACTTTCTTAAAATAAAACAATCGGTGCCCGCCATTACTTCCCGGGTAAAGGGACCCGGCGGCAGGATCTTTATCTCAAATTGCGTGGAGTCGAAATTGGTCTTGACAATGGCCGGCTTGTTCTCGGAAAAAAGATAGATATGAGGAGAATCAATTTTAATGGACAGACTGTAAAATTGCAAGCTATCATAATACCTGGCAAAAAAAGGGATCTTGATCCTCTTTATAGCACTACCCGGCCTCTTTCCAATTTCAAGCACCTCTCCCTCCCTCGCCAGTGAGACATAGATATTCCACGGAGTCGATCCAATGATCTCATGCAAGGTATCGGGAAAATCAATTTGTATTTCAGAAAAGGGTTTGGGAAAATAACTTCTCTTAAATCCATTATTCCTTTTATTGGGAAGATCCCCGAAATGAAAGATCACCAGGATCGTCAAAAAGGCCGAAATGACGATGAGCAATAGATAGAAATAAGTTCGCATGTTATATAATTACCCATTTAATTTAAATATAGCCGGATAGCACTAAATACGGCTATCCGGCTATATTCTATACTTACTGCCATACTAAGGTTTCTTAATGATAGTAATAGGGCTGCCTACCAAATAGGCGCATTCTACATTATTTACCCCAGGGCAATAGATCATTTTGATCTGATCCGCTGTTGACCAGTAAATGCCGGGTTGCCCCGCTTCAGGATGATCGACATTCCATTGCTGCACCGTCTGGAATTTACTCGTAAATGCAGATCCTACTGCAAACAAAGCTGCGATTGCTACAAAAGAAATTGATCTTTTCATGTTTCATTGTTGCTTTTGTATATCAAAAAGCAACGAAAAACTTTCGTACGACAATATTGCTTACTTTTTTATGCAGGTGTTCAGCTTCATTCCTGTTTACTATATAGCATCTTCGATCGTTCTTCGGTTTTGTATGAGTATCCCCGACAATGCCAATCCCGTAAACACGAGATTAAAAATAAAATGCTGTTTCCAGGACATGTTCGACAATACCCCTCCGCAGGAACATGGCAGATACGAACTATATTTCAGCATTATAAATATGTATCCGGTGAACAGCAGCATCAGGAAAAATGAAAAATAAAGACCGGCCATCCTTGTGCTCCTGATCAGCAATAACAAGGAAATAGTTATTTCGCCCGCAGGTATAGCCCAAACGACCCACCAGGAAATATTTGTTATAAAAGGCGACTGGCTCAACTGGTATCTGAATTTGCCGAAATCCAGCATTTTACTCACCGCTGCATAGACAAATAAAAAGACCAATAAGGCGGCAATCAGTTCGACGATCTTATCTCTTTTCATATGGCTAAATAAATATTCATCACCGATTCGATTTCCCTAAGATGGAATGGCTTGGACAAAAAGTCGTTCATTCCCGCTTTCAGACACCGTTCTTTATCTTCTTCCATGGCATCGGCCGTCAAGGCAATGACAGGCACATTACGGTAGGGCAAAGGAGATAGCCTGATCTTCTTCGTGGCTGTATACCCGTCCATTACCGGCATATTCACATCCATAAAGACCAATGCCGGATCATGCTGCATCAGCATGGCGATCGCCTCTTCCCCATTTTCCGCCTTGATCACCTCGAGCCCCATGTTTTTCAATACCTCCGAAATGAGTAACATGTTCATGGGGTTGTCCTCCGCTACCAATATCTTCCTGGATTCAAATACCTTTCCGGCTTTCTTTGTATTGGCAAGCGACTCTTTCTGAAAAAACAGATCATTTTCAAAATGCAGGGACAACAGGTCTACCAGTTCGGTTATTTTCACTGGTTTGGAAAGAAATTTGTGGATACCGGCGGTTTCCGCCTTTGGCTGGACTATTTTCCTTTCCAGGGATGAAAGCATTAGAATGAAGGGTTGAACAGGCCCCCGTTTCATTTGATTTATTTCCTGCACCAGCGCAATTCCATCCATTTCGGGCATCTGGTTGTCGGTGATGATAAGATCAAAAGGCTCCTTGTTTTCAATTGATTTCTCAATGATCCGTAATGCCTCTGCACCACTGTAACATATCTTGCAGGGAATATGCAAATGCCCGAAAATACCCTCCATCAGCTTACAGTTGGTTATATTGTCGTCTATCACCAATACATTGCGCAACGACCCTTTGGAAGCCACTTCGATGCGGGGATGCTCATCGACTATCTCGAGCGTAAGCCGCAAAGTAAATATGCTTCCTTTACCCAAATCACTCTTTACCCGTAAGTTTCCGCCCATTAGCTCTGCCAGGCTCTTCGAAATAGTAAGACCCAGACCGGATCCCCCGAATTTTCGGGTGGTAGAGGAATCGGCCTGCGTAAAGCTTTCAAAGATCGCATCTATCTTCTCGGCGGCGATACCGATGCCCGTATCTCTCACGGATACCGCTATATCCATAAATTTTTTCCCATCCTTCTCATAGGTAGGAACTTCCTCCTCTACGGTCACGAAAACTTCTCCCTTGCTGGTGAATTTTATGGCATTGCCGATGAGATTTATCAATATCTGCCTTACCCGTATCTGGTCCCCAAAAAATTGAGAAGGAAGCCTGGGATCGATGTTGCATACCAGCTCAAGATTTTTTTCCTGCGCTTTAATGGATAAGATATCGATCGTATCTTCCACCAATTCATCGAGTTTAAAGGTAGTGCTGTCGATGATAAGCTTGCCCGCCTCCAACTTGGAGAAATCGAGTATGTCATTGATGATATCCAGCAGATTGTATGCGGATTTATTGACATTCTGCAGATATTCCCGCTGTATCTTTTGAAGATCCGTGGCTAATACGAGTTCCGTAAAGCCGATGATGCCGTTCATGGGAGTGCGTAATTCATGACTCATATTGGCCATAAATTCACTTTTGGCGGAACTTGCCGCCTCTGCATTGTTCTTTTGCTGCTCCATCTGTATGCGATCGATCGCCGATCCCAATGTGCCGGAAAATGATTCCAGCACGGAGAGTTCGGCCGGGGTCCATTCACGCTCTATCTTACAATCCTGGATACATACGAATCCCCATAATTTATCCGCCGCGAATACAGGTATAATGGTGACCGATCTTACAGTTTCCCCTCCGACCCATTCCTTTGCGTATTCATCCCGCAAGTCGGCTACGGCGCTGTAAAAGATCTTATTTTCTTGAAGGGTCTGTTGTATATCGGCCAAAAGATGAAACTGTATCTCCTGAAATTCTGCCGGGTTACATTCCACATCATCGGCAGAATTAGGCCAACAGGCCAACTGCCTGCTATAGGTAAGATTAGTATGGCCGTCTGAATGATTACGATAGGTTAACACCCTGTCGACCCCCATTTGTAACCCTAATATCTTGATGGCATTTCCGATGGCTATGCCCAAATTATTATTACTAATGAGTTCATGCGTCGCCGATCCTACGGCCTGCAGCAGCCGCTCCTTTTTACCCAGGTCAGCCGTGATCTGCAACAGCTCCCTTTCGCTTGTCTTCAGATTATCCCTCATGGAAATAAGGGACTTGCCTAATGTATCCTCATCACTCAGGGGCTGAAAGGGCATGTCAAAATTCCTGATGCCCACCTCGTGCGCAAATGTTGCCGTACCTTTTAACTTTTCAGAAAGATTGTTGACGGAACGGACCATTGCACCTATTTCGTCCCCATTTGTCCTATATTCAATTCTCCGGGTGATGCCCTTGCCCAGGTCATTTATTATAAGCTTTAACTTATTGATGGGAACGATGATCTCCTTGGCAAAATACATCGAAAACAGTACCCCGGCGAAAATGATAGCGATGGATTCCACAATGATGAATTTACCCAGCAGCCTGGAAGATCTTTCCAGCTTGTTATTCAACTGCTCCCTTATTTCCTGCTCATAGGTATTGATGTTATTCAGAGAGATCATCAAGTCTGCAGTCCTCGGAAGAACATCTTCCTCGATCTCTCTTTCGGCTTCCAGTTTTGTCACCGGATCATCATAATCTTTAAACTCCTTTAAGGAGGCCATTATATTTTTTTCTATCTTAAGCAGACGCTCAAATCCGGCATATACCCTGTTTAAGCTGTCAGTCCAGCTTTTGTTCGTCCATTGCGATGCGTAACTATTCAGTCTTGATTTTAATTCCGCATAATCCTTGTTATGAAGTCTTTTTAACGACTCCTTATCTTCCCCTTTAAATCTCAGGAACACCCAGTTGGTCGTGTACATTTTTGACTCCAGCATCATTTTCTTAAAATCTTCCATGCCCTGCAGCGATGGATCGATCAGCCTGGAAAGGATGGCAGATGACTTCTTATTGCGCATCAATGTAAGAATAGTGAAACAGCCATTCATCACAAAAATGAATACCAGGAACGAGAAACTCCAGTATATTCTCTTTTTTATGGTAATGTTCATTTTCATGAGCTATTTTATAATAATTCCTAATTCAAGGAGTTCAGATGCAATACGCAAGCTCCTCTGCTCGATATTGCTTTTGTTGATCTCCAATTTCAGCCGTTCATCCACCGTAATAAAATTTATACATGAGCCTCTGCGGGCAAGACCTTCGGATTCCGAAATGATTAAAGTCGCTGTGCCTGCCGTGAGATTGACGATCCTTTTTAAACTGCTACTCTCCTCTTCACTGACAAAAAGCATGTGACAGGCATAGGAATTTGCCGAAGGAGACATTTTAACGACCACCATTTTCTGATCCCCGACTGTTTTATTTGCACTGAGGGCCTTTAGATCATCATAGAGAGGAGAGTCTCCAACTATCCCGACAATGAAGTCACCCGATTTTTTATTAGCTGGCCAGTCGATATATTTTGTGAACCGGTAAATAATATTGGCATGTACCTTATAGTCCGTCTCTTGTTGCGCCTGTATCCTGGTCAGCGCCATGATTGCAATTCCTGCTATATACAGCGCTTTATTGCAATTCTTATCGAAGAAGAGCGCTTTACGGGTATTCTTTTTGCCTGTCAGTGTTGTTTCACACATAATTTCCTTCCGTTTGAAACGAAAATCAGCTCCGGGTACGAAGCGTTCCTGTCTTGTTTAATAGTATTACGCATAAGCTAGTAATACTACTACAAGTAACTCCCTTTTTTGGGGTATATAATTTGAAAATTAAGTAGTTACATATAGGGTTTATTAACCCTTCGGGCAATATTTGCACCCGTTATACCCCGGCGGGACATATTATACTCCCCTATCTGAAAAGGGAAATCTACGAAAGAGATGAAAATGCAAAGGGCAGTTGCAAATGCAACTGCCCTGGCAGATATTTTTATGGCCCTCTTACCCCTGCGGCTGTCCTTCCTCACCCTCATGCTTCGCCTCCTGCTGACCCTCCGTACCCGCATGCTCCGGCTCTCCCTCAGCTTCGGCCTGATCCCCTCCTGTCATAGCCACATCCTTCTTCCGGCCCAGCTTCTTCTTAAACCACGCGGCCATCCCGGCGAATCCCAACAATAAAAACTTCCAGAAAGGCGCCAAAAACTTCGCTATCAACGCAAAAAATCCCACCTTGGCCAGGATCTTCCCCGCCACAAGCCCCCCTATCGTCCACGCCGCAACGTTATCTATCTTTGGGTTAAAATCAAAGTAAGAATTCCCTTCCGTAAAACTCGCAACGGCCAGCACCTTTGATATATTCTTATTGACAAGGCCCAGATCATACATCTTTCCTACTGCATTTAACGACACCATGCCTTTTCTGCCCAGTATCCGTATCTCATAGTTCAGCGTGTTTTCCCCTTCTCCCTCTCCAAATTTCAATTCTTTAGCCCAATGAAGGATTTTATGTTGCCCATCGTAGTATGGCTTTTGCGCCCAGCCTACCAGGTGCACCGCAGGGTAACCGGCTTTTACGCGTTTCTCATTTTCAGCCTTTTCACTCTCCTGGATATTTTTCAACAGCTCGTCATAATTGATCTTGTCAGCATCTTCATCTTTAACATAACCTATCTCGTTATAGGTGATCACGAATGCATAATTGCTGTCTGCGAAAGGGTCTGAGTCCTGCGGAAAGATCATTCCGATGACTTCCTCCGAGGCTGACTCGGGATTGCCCCATAATTTTGTAAGCACATATTTGCTCTGGTCCTTGTTCAGAAATTTGAACCCTTCAGGGACATCAAGCATCACTTTCCCGCCATCGGGCTTAATTTTGCCGGTACTATATACCAGTGTCTTGTTAATGGAATCTCTAAGATGATTGTAAGCCTTTAGATAAATTTCAGCTGAGTCGACGGGAGCTTTCGCACTTGCGCATATGGATAGCAAAAGCAATAAAGAAAGGGGCAGGAGTCTGGGGTTCATGTTTTAAGCACAATATGTAAATTTTTCTTAAAAAAAAGAAACTCCCTGCGAAAATACCGCAGACGCCTTGGCCCGGCTCCCAGCTCTAAAATGAAAAAGCCGCTGATTTTCAGCGGCTTTAAGTGTAATTAAGGCGTCTGGTCAACAATGACCTATTTCAATGTTTTATAAGTAAATTTTTGCCCGCCTAAGGAGGCCTCCAGCATTAACCCGCCCTTTTCCTGTGAAAACACAACTACGCCCTCTCTATAATTCGCATTGGCAGATGCGCCCGCTTTGACGGCTATAGCTGAAGCCTGACCGCTGAATTCTAGCTTATTATTCATGAAGCGGTCCAAAGCGTCTTTGTTTTCAAAAAAGATAACCTCCCGGTATGCCTGTCCTCCTGCTTGTGCACCGACAGTCACCTGTATCATCTGCGCTGTACCGGCCGGCTTTCCTTTTTCATATACCCCTCCTTTACCCGCAGCTCCCCCTACTCCTACGGCACCCTTGCCTACATTAGGAAATAATGCGTACCCATAAGAATTTCTGAAGAGATTTCCCATGGACGGATCCTTTTTAAGAAAGGCAGCTTTGGCCTCTCTGCTTTCGCTGAGTACTCTTTCCTGTGATTCATTCTGCGCCTTTACTATTGTTGGCAAAAAAAGTCCTGACAAAAACACGATCATTGTCATCCTTACCATGCTTAACTTTTTCATAATAATAAATTTTAAGTTTTACCATTTTAGAAGACTGCAACAATAGCATATGCAAAACATCTGCCAACCCCAAAAGCGCCCCTTTTTACTCCTTCCACACCTGTGTGGGCACCACACTATCCTTTGTGGTAAAAACAATAAAGTAGTTGCCCGCAGGCAAGCCTGCGACATCGATCATCGTTTGCGTTGTCCCTGCCGCAAGAGGAACGGTCCGCCATATCCTGCCATCGACGCCAATCACGCGGAAAAAAGCATTTCCATTCGTAGCCGGGTAGACACACTTCACCGCGGCATTACCCGTGATCCATCGTGGATATACGTTTACCGTCTGCTGATGATCGATGTTGAACGAAATGGTCTTGCTATAGTGGCTGGCGCCGTATTTGTCAACCATCTGTAGCCGGTAGTAAACAGGTCCTGCAGGCACATTCCTATCGGTGGTGGTATAGATATGCGACTCCTCTCCTGCTACGTCCACTTGCTGCACGGGAGTATATGTTATGCCGTCCGTACTTCGCCCGACGATAAAATAGCCGGTCGTTGGTTCACCCGTCGTCTTCCAGCTGAGTTGGATGTCGCCCCCTTTCTGCTGACCGCTGAGATCCACCCAGTCTTCGGACAATACCATGCAATAGCTCAGGATGAAATTTCTGCTGCTGGTGCTGGTACAGCCGCCCACCGTGCTGGTCAGCGAGATCGTATACGTACCCGTGTCTACGTTCGTAATAGGATTGAAGGAAAGAGTGTCCCCGCTTGTGGTGGCGCCGTTGGGATGCAGCCAGGTATAATCATAAAATGGACTTGCCGGAAGGGTGAACGTAGCGGCCCCGCCGGCACAGGTGCCGCCGTTGATGGACATATTGGGCACGGCCAGCGTGTCGATGGTGATGCTGCGCGAATAGCTGTTGGCACAGGCATCGGCCATCTGGAAGATGTATGTTCCTGCCGACAGACCCGGGAATACGGGACTCGATTGAACGGAAGTAGTCGTCGGCCCCGAGATGATCTGGTATTGATAAGGAGAAATGCCGCTGCTGCTGTCGGGCAGCAGAGCCACGTCCCTTACAGACCCGCAGTTGGCTACGGCTGGGGAAGCAGCAAAGACGGGCTGTGTATAGACTGGAATGACGAGGGTGTCTTTAATGACGTCACAGCCATAGGAGTCCATTCCTTGCAGAAACTTCACCACGAAGGAATTCTGGTAGTTATATGCCGCGACGTACGTGCCGGAGGAAAGCCCTGTGACCGAGCCGGCGTAGGGCGAATTACTGACTGAGGCGACTGTCGACGAATTAACAGTGATGTCGGCATAGGTAGAAAAGTTCGTCGCATTGGAGCTGGCCTTCAGCTGTATCTGGTTGGCGTTGACACATCCTTTTACCGCCGCGGCCGTAAAGGCATCATGACGCAGATCGGAAGGGTTTATGGTAACCATGGTGCTGTCTCTATGTCCACAGACATCGACTGCGACTATTTTATAGGTACCGGTCGTGAGATCGGTGATAACTATCCCTCCAATATTGAAATTCTGGTTTTGAAGGGTATCCGGGTAGGTATAAGTATGCACCGTACCATCGGCAAAGGTCACGGAAGGCGAACCGGACTCCACCACGAGATAACCCGTGGTAAAAACGAAATTGAAATATATCCACAAACCCGTAGTGCCTTCCTTGCAAGTCCTTGCCGGATACAGTTGGTAACCGCCTATCTGCATGGAAGCCACCGGTGCCTGCCAGTCGAATGTCAGCGTATCTTTTTCGCAGCAGTCCTGTCGTATCACTTTGTACCCGTTGCCGACAGGGTACCCGGAGAACGTCGAATTATTGGTTTGCGTAGCCAGCGCCACGCCGGAGGGGCTCACCAGCGTATACGTAAGGGTGCCGCAGTGCAACTGTGAAGGAGAAGTGCTATTATCATTGCCAGCATCGAATGTATACGTGTAAGAGGTATTACAGCCTGAAGGAGGAAGGAAACTGATTTGCATATCCAATATGATCAACAGAGGTAGCGTGATACTTTGACTGACGCCGCAATTGTTGGTCACTCTCGTTACCAGCGGGTCGAGGACGCCCGCCTGGTGATGATACCGGTAGCGGTAGGTATCGGTAATGAGGCCTGCGGAAGCAGCAGGCTTGGTGAGTACATGCGTCATCACAGTACCATCGGGCAATGTTATCGACGTCGTAAAAGGAGGCTTGTAGTCGGCAGAATCGGCTACTATGATATATATGGTATAGGCAAAGGAGTCACAGGCAAGATAGTTCAGATCATAAATATAGTTTACGGCGCCAGCGTTGCCGGCGGGCAGATTGATCGTCCTGGTCTGGAAATTGCCGCAGGAATCAGTCACCTGGCACGTATAATTCCCGACCGGCAGGCCGCTAAAGACATTACTTGTCTGTGGCCCCACGATGACAGGAGAAGGGCTGATCAGCGAATAAGTAAGCGGCGCCCGTCCATTGGCAACGCTGACAGTCAAAGACCCGTCGCTGCTGCCGGGACAGGAAGGCGACTGCGTCGTAAAAGTCGGCGCTGGGATCGTGTAGGTGCCGGAGATCGTAAAGTTGCCGGTCACGGACGTATTGCAATTGTCGGTCACCCGTAAAGTATATGTGCCCGGTGCCAATGACTGCAGGACATTCGATGATTGCGCCGCCGCCGTTGCCGGGCCCGCAATGATGCTATACGTATATGGCGTCGAGCCGCCGGACACCGACACAGTCGCAGTGCCGGAGGCCAGACAGCGGCTTTCAGTTGAATTGATGGCATCTATCACCAGTGGAGACGAGGCAGGACATTGACCTTTTACACTTTGCACGCAGATCAGTACCAGCAGGAGAAACAAAAAAACACGGCCTGGAGTATGGTACGACAGAATTCCATTTTTCATGGGATATTGGATGCGGGGTTTGTAACATTAAAGTTCCCGGTCGCAAGTTATCCCCGTTGGCAACAAGAGATTGTCGAAAGGCTTGGATGTTTGAGGAAGCTTTTTCCTAACGCTGCGCCCTCATTATTGTAGTAATACCACAAAATATTCTACATTTTGCTCTCCTCTTGCCGCCTGGTCTTTGTAAAACCGGCCATCAGGTAGCCGCCATCGCCGACACCTTCATCCCTGAGTTTTCCCTGTTTGCATACAACAAACGGATTATTGGCATACAATGCCCCAAAAGAATGCACCAGGCATATTACTTTGCTATAGGCATTGCAATGCCGTTTTATAAAAAATCTTATTATCCATGAAATCAATTGTTTGGAAGAACAATGTAAAACCATATGTACTCGCTTATCTGTTGTTTACAGTTGTAGTAGCCGGAAATACCGCATTACACGCACAAAGCTGCCCTCCTAATGGCGCCACCACTATAACCTCTTATCCCAATACGTATTATCCCGGTCAGCAGGCAACGGTCAACGCCGGAAGCACATCAGTTGTAATTGGCGCGGCAATGTATGGGTCCACGCCTATCAGCAACGGCGATATCTTATTGATCATACAGATGCAGGGGGGGCAGATCAATTCAACCAACACTGATTCCTATGGCAGCGGAGTGGCCGGGCTGGGAAGTGGATACCTGCACAATGCCTACCTGCTGGCAGGCAATATGGAATACGCAGTGGCGACCAATGCCGTTCCGCTCAGCGGTGGCACCCTCAACTTTAGTACGGCGCTCATAAACAGTTATCAAAACACCCCTTACGGAACAGACGGGCAATACACCTACCAGGTCATCCAGGTACCTTTGTATTATAACCTCACATTGGGCGCTACGATTACAGTCCCTCACTGGAATGGCGCTGCGGGAGGCGTCGTTGCACTCATTGCCACCAATAACCTCGATATGAATGGGCAGACTATCGATGCATCGGGAGCGGGGTTCCGGGGCGGAGGCGGCGTTCAATTCGGCGGCGGAGTCGGCGCCAGAACAGATATAGTGGCGCTGTCCACCAATAATACCTGTGCTTCCAAAGGAGAAGGCATTGCGGGAACACCGCGCTATCTTAACAACGGCGGCAGTTTGCTGGTCAGCAGCCTGGAAGGATACCCCAATGGCAGCTTTGACCGGGGAGCGCCGGGAAATGCCGGCGGTGGAGGAACAGATGGTAATCCCTCTAACAATGCGGAAAATTCCGGAGGCGGAGGCGGAGGAAATGGCGGACCCGGTGGCAATGGAGGCAATAGCTACGGTAGCAATGTTGCCGTGGGTGGTCTGGCGGGAGCTGCGTTTGGCGAAAACCGCCCTTCCCGGTTGGTCATGGGTGGCGGCGGTGGAGCAGGCACCACGAATAACGGTACCGGAACACCCGGTAGTGGCTTCGCCAGCAGCGGCATGGCAGGCGGCGGCATTGTCATTATCTGCGCAACAACGATCACGAACACGGGTGTCATCAACGTCAACGGCGCCAGCGCCAATACTACGATCACAAATGATGCCGCCGGCGGCGGCGGAGCGGGCGGGAGCGTCCTGATCTATGCAGGCAGCGGTCATTCCGGACTTACCGTGTTTGCCAATGGAGGAGCAGGGGGCAGTAATACCGGCGGTGGCGCCGGTCCGCACGGGCCCGGCGGCGGTGGCGGTGGCGGCGTCATTTTTTCAAATAACGTTTTAGGGGTCTCTACTGTTAATCCAGGGGCGCCAGGCACCACGACAGGAGGTATCAACTATGGCGCCATGTCCCCAGGCTCAGCAGGCGTAATAAATCCAAATGCAGTTATATTCCCACCCATTGACTGCTCAGTTTTGCCGATGCAATTCGTGTCGGTGGAGGGAACAAATAACAACGGACGGATAAGGATTGACTGGCAGATGACCAATGAAATAAATGTGAAACGCTATATCATTGAAAAGAGTGGCAATTCGGTAGATTTCTCCATCGCCGGAACGGTGGATTACAACCCGGGCAATAGTGGCATAGGCAGGTACAGTTTTTTAGACGTATCGACAGGTAATACAGGAACCAGCTATTACCGTATCAAAACCCAGGATAAAGACGGCCATTATATCTTCAGTAAAATTATTGCAGTCAGGACAGCTGTAGATGCAGATGCAGACATCCTCGCTATCAGCCCTGACCCGGCCGGCAATTCATGCACCATAAATTGGTTTGCTACCGGTAATACCAATGTTGTTATCCGCCTGTTTGATGCAACAGGACATACAGTGCTCCGACGACAGTACCCCGTAAGAGCGGGTATGAATGTATTACCACTTACGACCCTGTCTGCATTGCCTAACGGCTTATACCTGGTCCGGGGGCATGATGAAAAAAGCAATAGAAATGGCAAACTGCTCATTCTCCACTAATGCTGGCGATCCATCATTTGAACAGTTGTGCCATTTTATTCAATTCAACTATGTTGGAAACGTCCAGCTTCTGCATAATATTCGCCTTGTGCGTGCTGACCGTTGAGACATGCAGGAAAAGTATTTCAGCAATTTCCGAAATATTCTTCCCTTCCAGCAGGTGATTCATGACCTCGAGCTCCCGTACAGACAGGCTATCAAATGGGGTTGTTGATTGCTTCTCCATATCGCCCGAGGTTAGTATATACCGTACATCGGGCCCCAGGTATCTCCTGTTGTTCAGGATAGCCAATATAGCTCTTCTGACCTCGGATGGCTCGGCTTCCTTATTGACGAACCCCTTCACTCCAAGCTGCAGGTATGCTTTGGCATAGATGGCTGCACTGCTCACGGTGAAGATCATCAATTTCTGGCCTGGTCTATGCACAAATATATTTTTCAACAAGTGAAGCGAGTCCGTTTCAGGCATCGCTATATCCAGGATTACCAGGTCGTAAGCCGAATGCCGAATTTTTTCCCAGACGCCGTCTCCATCCCGGCACTCATCTATTTCCGCCATCGGGAACTCGTCTTTTATGATAAGACCAAGCCCGGTTTTTACAATATGATGATCATCGGCCAATAGAAACTTGCTCATACACTACCTCTGCTTTTCAAAAGTTATGGTTATTTTATTACCCGGTCCGCTGCTGGTATCGATCGCAAGGACACCATCAAGCCTGGTCAGGATTTCAATAATGATTTTGTACCCCCATCCCTGCCCATACTTCGAAGGGTAATAGCTTTTATTGAGGATATGCGCTACCAAAGCCTCATCCATACGCCTGGCTGCATCCGTTATAATGATCCGGGTGGCGGCCGTATCCTGGGTGGCTTCGATCTTTATTTCTCCTCCGCTGGTATATTTATTGGCATTATCCGCCAGGTTTCTGAGTACCAGACCCAACAGGCTGGCATCCGTATCGAGGACAATATCCTCCGGCACCAGGTTGCTAAAGGTGTTTTTCTTCACCTGTGCCCCTACTTCAAAAAAAGAAATAATATCCCCAGCCATTTCACGCAGCACCACTCTCTCCCGGCTGATGACAAAGCCTTCTTTTTGCATGTTGGTGAATACAAAAAAATTCTGCGTGAAATCGAATACTTCATTGGTGGCGCCCTGAAATTGAAGCAATATCCGCGATAGCTCCTTATCGGCCGATGTTTTATAATTGTTGTACATACGCTTGGCTAAAATGCCCAGAAATCTCAGCGGCGACCGGAGATCATGCAGGATAATGGAGATCATAAGCTCTTTTACCCTGTTGCTCTCGGATAATTGCTCCGTTCTTTCTACCACTCTTTGCTCAAGCAATCGCTCCCTTTTCACCTGGTAATTGTACCGCATCCGGAAAAATAACAAAAACGCGCCTATTATCAGTGCCGCCACAAGACACCTGAACCAGACCATTTCATACCAGTAAGGAAGTACCGATAAGTGGATGGCGCTGTAGGTATAGTGTGCATAGCTATCCTGCTTTCTGACAGTAAGGGTATACTCCCCTTTACCCAGCTCTGTTATTATCAATCTCCCATCGTCATTCACGGGATACCAGCTATCGTTTAGCTCCTTTATAGCGTATTCAAGATGCAGGTTGAATTTGTTGCCAAAATAAGGAGAGGAAACTTCAAAGATCATACGGCTGGAATCCCTGTTTACTACCAGCCTGTCTCTCAGCAATAGTTTTTTATCATCCGCTGTTACAAGTTCTATAAATACAGGCTTATCCGGCAGGTTGATATGTACGCTGTCGGGATTAAACCGGACCAGGCCATTCAGCGAGGGCAATGAAAAACGTCCATCCCTTGTGGCAATCCCGCAGGGGGTACACCTGCCGTTGAATTCATTGGTGCTAAACCCATAGGACTTATCTACATAATAATAATATACCTTCTCAGAACTGCCTGCCGCATAATCATCGAGTTCCTTTTTCGCCACCCTGAACAAACCTTTGTTGGTTGGTATCCAGAAATAACCTTGCCGGTCCTCCATGAAACAATGCGCAGTGACGAGGCTCCTCCTCGAATCCATGGGCATCCTGATAAAATGGTTTTTATAATACTTATAAAAGCCCTGTCCGTAAGTACCGATCCAGATACTGCCATCTTTTGCCTTATAGATAACGGATATCGATCCGTCTTCCAGGCCGGCTAACCTGCTCAGCATATACTTCGACAGATCATAGACAAACAGCCCGGCCGACGTGCCGATCCATACATTGTCGTTGCTGACTTCCCGGATAGTTTGGATCTCTGCGTTCCGAAAAAGGCCGGGGTAGTCCAGCAAAATGGTATCTTTCCCGCCATAATGCCTGGACAACCGGTGCGGAATGCTGTAGATTATTTCCTTATTCTCCCTTTCGCTGATACCGGTAAGCAGATCTCCCAGGTACCGGATGGTAACCGCAGGCCGGAGAAGGGTATCGGTCCTTTTCAGGGAGTCGGATTCCGAATACCAGATCGCCCCATCGGAAGCCTTCAGCCACGCCGTTTTGTCGATGTCATGCGTATCGGGAAAAAGAATATTATTTTTGTTGGAATTGTTCAGGATACCCGTGCTGGTCAGTATCCGCCCGTCAGGCAGCTCCACCTGGGCAAACTGACTGTTGGCCATGAACTGGGGATTGTCAAAAAAAAGCAATTCAAATTCATGTATTTTCAGCACATACAAGCCGCTCGTTATTGTACCTATATATATAGTCTTGTAGTCATCATCATAGATCATGCACTTGATATCCCTGATAGAGGTATTGGCTGCAAGTATTTTATAGTCCAATACATTGTTCACCATCCGCAGCAAAAGGATCGTATCCTTGTACACCATCAGCGTATGAATGGGGTCCCTCCTTATTTTTAAGGACGACAGTACCGGATCAGGGGTAACCCCGGATGCCCAGATAAAAAATTGATGCAACTCTTCTGTCACCCTGATATTTGTTTGCAGTACACCGTCCTTGTATGCATAGATACGATACTGATCATCCATATAAAAATAAATACCTTCTACTACGAATTGAAGCTTTAGCTTATGCCCGGTAATTTCAGGCAGTATGGTTATGCTGCTTTTGTTTTCATCCAGGAAATAACAATGATTCGTATCGCTGACGTAAGCCTTGCTTTCATCGACCGTGATCAGGCTATTGGAAACATTCAGCTTATCGAGCAACTGCTTAAACGCACCCCCGCTGCTTTTAAGCGCCTGTGCTTTATAAATAGCAGAGAAAAAGAACAGGTGGTTGTTAGAGGTGATAAACTGATGTGGGGCGGCTGAAACCACGCTATCTGTCTGTATCCGGTAATCCTCCGTGATGGTCAGAATGTGGCTGCTGTCAAATACAGGTTTAAAGAATATTTTGTCTGACCCCGCCTCTTTTTGAGGAAGGGAATATTCATTCCATTTTAAAGCAGGGCAATTCTCCGTATTATATTCCCTGAAATTTCTACCATCAAAACGAACGATGCCCATTTTAGTGGCAAGCCAGAGAAACCCATTCTTGTCAAAGGCCATACCATTGATACTGTTCTGGGGGAGAGCGTTGTCACTATTATAATGAGTAATGCTATACCCATTGGCGTATGTCTGCTCCCTGGAAGCCAGGCATCGCAACAGGAATAACAAGGTTAACAACAGTGGCCTAAAGGGGTGGCAAACCATGATGGTAAATGAGTACTCGACGACAATTCAATATTACCTTTATTTTTTGCAAAAATATAGCGCCAGGAATATTTTTTCAGAAATAGTATGATCAGGTTTTCAATATACCATTAACGGATCGCCGAAAATCCAAGTATTACTAGGGATCGGTTTCCTGTAATGGCTCACTTTTACTCCTCCATTTCAGCTGATTATCAAAGCATTAAGCCAGCCTGAACAAAATGATGATGAAAGAACCTTCCTTGATAAATATCCTGATAATAGAAGCCGATCCCATCTTTGCCCTGGGATTGACGGCCAGCCTTCAGCAAGCGGGCTATTCTATAGCCGGTATCGCCGGGCACGCAGAAGAAGCCGGGCGGCTTTTTATAGAAAACGAGGTGGATATTATTTTAGCAGGTCTCCAGCTCCCAGGTGACAAGGACGGTATCGACACTATTATTGAATTAATGAAGATCAAACGAACGCCCGTTATTTATCTTATAACAGCGGAGGATAGCGATGTCATTAACAGGACCAGGCAAACTTTCCCGGCGGCGATTCTTATAAAACCCTGCAATAGCACGAATATCTGTATGGCCGTCGAGCTGGCCATACAGAATGGCACACACGGTGAATGGCGGGAATATGCCTCCGACCTGATCCCCATAGACCCGAATGCCGCAAAAGAAGCAAAAGACGATATTATTGACAAGGAAACGATCTTCCGGCAGGGGAACCATATTTTCATTAAACGAAACTTCAAGTTTATAAAGATCGGGCTCCATGAAATACTATACATGGAGGCGGATGGCAACTATATCCACATCATTATAACCGATAAAAAATTCACCCTCAGGCTATCTCTTACACAGGCAATACGAAAGATCAACTGCAATAAATTAGTCCGGATCAATCGATCCTCTGTAGTAAATGTCGACGCCATTCAATCGTTCAATAAAGAACATGTTGTCATTGCTCAATACGAAATACCCATCGGCAAAAATTATAAAGAATCTTTTTTCATGCAATTAGGTTTCCGCTAATCCGCCTTCCGCAAAGTCCGACCTTTTATTCCTTACAAACCTGCGTCGGCACCACACTATCCTGTGTTGTGAACACAATGAAATAATTCCCCGAAGGCAGCCCTGCAACATCGATGGTGGTTTGCCTTGTCCGCGCCGCAACAGGAACGGTCCGCCAAATCCTGCCATCGACACCCACCACCCGGAAAAAAGCATTTCCGTTGGTCGCGGGGTAGGTACACTTCACCGGGGTATTGCCGGTGATCCATCGCGGGTATACATTCACCGCCGGCTGATTGCCCATGTCGAACGAAACGATCTGGCTATAGTGGATGCCTCCGTCTTTGTCCACGATCTGCAGCCGGTAGTCAACAGGCCCCGAAGGCACATTCCTATCGGTCGTAGTATAGACGTGCGACATCCCTCCTGCCGCATCCAGCTGTTGTATAGGGGTATATGTTATACCATCCGTACTTCGCCCGACGATAAAATAACCGGCCGTTGATCCTCCGGCAGTCTCCCAACTGAGCCGGATATTGCCCGCTGCCTGCTGACCGCTGAAATTCAGCAGATTTTCGTTTAGTACGGTGCACAAGCCCAGGGTGACATTCTTACTGCTGGTGTTGGCGCAGCCCCCTATTGTGCTGGCAAGCGTAATCGTATAGGTACCCATGTCTGTGTTCGTCATGGGATCGAAGGTCAGAGTATCCCCGGTCGTGGTGGTGCCGTCGGGATGCAGCCAGCTATAGCTGTAGAAAGGACTGACCGGCAGGGTGAACGTCGCGACGCCTCCGGCGCAGGTCCCGCCATTGGCAGACACACTTGGTACAGCCAGCGTGTCGATGGCGATGCTGCTCGTGTAGCTGTTGGCGCAGGCATCGGTCATCCGAAACGTATAGGTACCGGCCGACAAGCCGGTGAACACGGGACTCGACTGAGCGGCAGTGGTCGTCGGTCCGGAGATTATCTGGTACTGGTAAGGAGAAAGGCCGCTGGCACTGTCGGGCAGCAAAGCCACATTTCGCACGGACCCGCAATTGGCAACGGCGGGAGTAGGGGCAAATGCCGGCTGTGTATAGACAGGAATGACGACAGTGTCAGTAATGATATCGCAGCCAATAGAACTCATCCCCTTCAGGTAACTATGATCTACTTCTAAATAATAGGAATAGGCCACATCATAGGTGCCGGAAGAAAGGCCTGTTATCGAGCCGGAATAGGGGTAATTGGTAGCATCGCCAATTGGCGAAGAATTGTTGGTTATCTTGGCCATAGTAAGGCCATTTGCCGCATTGGAGGTAGCATTCAGCAGGATCTGGTTGGCGTCCAGGCACCCTCTTACCGCTGTGGCGGAAAATGTGTCATGGCGGTAATCGGAAGGGGCGATAGTAGCCATAGCACTGTCCCTATCTCCGCAGGCATCTACTCCGATGATCTTATAAGTCCCGGCCGTGAGGTCGGGGATAGTTATGGTATTTACGATAGACGGCACCTGGATGGTATCAGGGTAAGTATAGGTATGTACCGTGCCATCGACGAATGTGACGGAGGCAGGACCAGAAGCTACAATGAGCTGCCAATTGGAAGTGACGCCCAAATAATATGGCTGGAGGGCGGTTGTCCTTTCCTTACAGGTGCCCAAGGGATCAACAAAGTAACCAAAGAACATAAAGGAGGAAGACGATGCTCCAGCCCAGTCGAATGTCAGCGTATCTGATTTGCAGCAATCCTGCCGGACCACTTTGTATCCGTTGCCCGGCGGGTATCCGGCGAACGTCGGATTATTATTGCTTTGTGTAGCCAGCGCGACACCGGAAGGACTCACCAGCGTATAGGTCATGGAACTACAATGCATCTGGTAAGCGACAGGCTTATCGAATGTATACGAGTAAGAGGCAGTGCAGCCGGGAATAGGACTGGACGTGAGGGACATATCGAGAATATTATGCAGATTGATCGTTGCGCTCTGGCTGACACCACAATTGTTGGTCGCTTTGAATGTCACCGGATCAGCATTACCGGTCGTATGATGATACCTGATATTGAAAACATCGATGATGTCGTTACCCTGGATAACAGGGGACGCGAGCAGATGCGTCGTCACGGTACCATCCGGCAAAGTTATCGACGTGATATAAGGCGGTTTGTAATCGGCACCACTGGACACAACTATAGCTAGGGTATAGGAAAGGGAGTCGCAGGCAACGTAGTTCACTATGGGGAGAACGCTCACGGCGCCCCCGTTGCCGACAGGCACATTGACCGTCCTGGTCTGGAAATTGCCACAGGAGTCCGCCACCTGGCAGGTATATGTTCCGGAGGGCAGACCGGTAAAGA